>UMBU01068353.1_pt1 | contig 99119 bp, 92 predicted proteins | sample 1964051 | NCBI WGS metagenome assembly UMBU01 (sample SAMEA4835949, study PRJEB28245) | human gut metagenome | biome: gut microbiome; material: fecal sample | place: Denmark | collected 2008
TGATGACTGGCAAAAACTTTGGCACGACTTCGCTGAGGAGTTCGACAAACAAGTGATTATCGGCAAGGATGGAAAAGTCCGTTCCTGTCAGACGAATTTGGCTAACAGCAAATACTCGGTTTGGCTACATACGGAATCCAAAGGTGAAGTCCCCCATCTACATGCTGCGGTTTGCCGTTTGGATGAAAATGGCAATATCAACAATGACCACAACATTCATCTTCGGGCACAACGTGCAGCGGAGCGAGTGGCAAAGAAACGTGGCTGGACGACTGCGGCGCAAATCCGAAATCGCAACATCCCTCAAGTGAACCGGGATTGTATGGAGGTGCTGAAAGCAATGCCATCATGGTCATGGGATGAGTATAAGAATGCTCTTGCACAGAAAGGCTATACCGTGCACGAACGAGAGGACAAGCAAGGTACTCTTCGTGATTATGCACTCGTACATGGGAATACCAAATACAAGGCTTCTGAATTGGGAGTCGGCAGAAATCTTATGATCTCGAAACTTCCTGCGACATGGACGAAACTGCATCACCAGCCGACCACAACCATTAGGAACAATACTACCCAAGCCATCCAACAATCAGCAAAGCATAAGGCTGCTCCAATTAACTATACCCAATATCGCACAGACCGTCCGGATATGATTCCCTATACCCTTACCCATGAAGGCAAGGAGCACCGATTCTATATTCCGGAAAAAGTACTCGACTATTTTAATGACGAGTTTGATTACAGGTCTGTTGCCAACTGTCAAGAGCTTACTGATATGGCAGTAGCTATTTTTGTCGGACTGCTCGAAACTCCGAATGTTGCAACTAGCGGAGGTGGCGGAGGTTCGCAAAGCGACCTTCCGTGGAGAGACAAGGACGAAGACGATTTGCAATGGGCTCGCAGATGCGCTCGTGCCGCCAGCCGTTCGTTAGGGAAGAAACAGAAAACAGGATTAAAACGATGAGCTTATGAAAAAGAAATTCGATTTTTCCGCAGAAATGAATGAAGCGGAATCCATAAAAGCCACTCCCAAGAATGAATATCTGGAGGAAGAAAAACGGCTGCTCAAAGAGAACATCAAGGAACTTGCCAGCCTGAATGACAACGTGCATTACATGATTACAAATCTGGTAAATCTGCTCGAATTTCTACGGGAGTACAAAGTGGCTATTGCACAGCAAACAAAAGAGGAAGCCGAGAAATTCGGGCAAACTGTCCTTGATAAGTTCCGTCTACAAATTCAAGACAAATGTAATGAAACTGAGCGAAAAATCCGTAAAGTTGACAGCCATATTTTCATACCGTACACGATATTCTATATTTTGATTATCATACTGGTTGCCCTATTTTCTTTTTTCGCCAGCATCATTATAGCCAATGCAGAGATTTTGCACTCGGCAGTGATTTGGAAGGCTGTTTTATGGACTATTCTGCTTGCCGCAGCCGGAATTACTACAATGATACTTCTTTTGAAAGTATTAAACAAGCCCAAATAGCAAATTACTACAAAGCGACGAGTCTTAAACCTGAAAATCAGGATTGAAACTCGTTGCTTTTTACCTCCATATCATTCTATATCCAAAGGAAGTAGATTACCATCGCTGAATCGGTCAAAGTCGGATTGGAACAGCCTGTCTTGAATAATCCTATACTTTTCAAACTCTGTTTCCGCGAACTCTTTGGCAAATTCGGCTGACACGTTTCCGCTATCCTGTAATATCGGAAGTTCTGCCACATCAATGAATTTGTCAATACGCTTTGCCCAATCCTCCATTGTCATTGGAATGTGACGTTTAGCCATATTTTCTGCCATATCAAGGGACGCATTGACTATTCTGCCCATTTCTTCCAATTCGTTTTCTCGCAAATAGTTTTTTGCAACAGATACATCTGTTTTGACAATTTTCCCATTCGGAGCATTTTCCCAAGTAGTCAGCCCCATGTGCTCTTTATCTGCATTGGCTCGCTCTACAATCAACTCAGCAGCAGTATGACCATGTATAGCATAATGCATTTTGTTCTGTACTTTCTTGAAAAACAGACGAGTTGTCGGAGCATCCTTGTTATAGTCTATTGCCGTAGCATAAATGTCGGTCAGTTTCTGATAAAAACGACGCTCACTCAGCCTTATCTCCCTTATTTCGGCAAGCAAATGTTCAAAGTAGTCCTCACCTATGAAAGCTCCGTTCTCCATTCGCTTATGATCAAGTACATATCCACGGATAGCAAACTGTCGGAGTACAAACGTACACCACTGCCGGAACTGAGTGGCACGAACAGAATTGACACGATAACCTACACTAATAATGGCATCGAGATTATAGAACATTGTTTGATAATTTTTCCCGTCTGCGGCAGTTGCCGAGTTTTTCTCGGTAACTGAATCTTTGTCAAGTTCCCCGGATGCGAATATATTTTTTAAGTGCAGTCCAATATTGTCAGTTGAGCAATCAAAAAGTTGCGCCATCGCCTTTTGTGTTGCCCAAATGGTCTCATTCTTATACATCACCTGAATCCCATCCTCCTTGCCTTCAAGCATGAAGATGAGAAACTCAGCTGTGCTATTCCGTATTTCTATATTCTGTGGCATAACAAAATCATTTAATATATTGTGGTAATGGTTCACAAAACATTTTATTTACGACTCTATCACGCATTAGCTTCATGTCTGTAAAATTACGACATATATTTTGTGCTATTTCCAGATAGTTATCTGAGCCATCATCTTTTTGATAGTAATATGGTTTTATTGAAACACAGTTTTTATGCTCAAACAAGGTATTTAGCAGCGTGCGGTCTGAGTTGCCACAAGAATGCCCCATGATATAAACTTGATATGGAGCAGATTCAATGAACTGAAGCAAATTACGATATTTTCCTGACTCTAAATACTTTATAGATTTGATATTTCTTAAGCACTCATTATCTGATTGTTTAAGGAAATCTTTATAATCCTCATCAAGCTCATCACCATAGCCAAATATTATGCTATCGGGATTATTCAAGTCTCCATGAATATGATTTGTAGATGCAACTTTCAGGTACCCATACTTGTCTGCTACTTCAGTATAATTAAAACTAAGTAGCATAATATTCTCAGGAATTATTAAATCCTTTAGGTAAATTTCTTCTATCTCTGACGAGTTCACAAATTGCTTTCTGAGCTGTTTGATATCCTCTGCCATAAAGTGCCTATCGCTACCTTCAAAACCATATCTACAAAGCAACTGTTGGTACACATTGTCTTGTTGGATTAGATAATCTACATAGTCATAGTAAACCTGTAATTGCGAAATACTAATATCATCTTTACGAATATTTCCATAAATTTGACGTAGTATTTCCGTATTACACTTTATATTATCAGTTGTGATAGAAGAAAGATATTGAGCTAAAAGCTCTTGAATACAATGTAGCTGTTTGTTGATTTCTGAAATTGTATAACTACAGTTATCTGGATTTACAATCAAATTTCGCAATAAATCATAATACTCCTTTTCTATATCAACCCATCCTTTAGTTTCAATACAAGTACATATATTCTTAAAAAACAGAGACAACGAAAACTCAAAAGATTCAGAATCATTGGCAATGCTATCAATAATCTCTTTACCGGATGGTTTGTTAAAAAACTTAGGAAGACAAAATGCAAAGACATTCCAACAGCGATTGTAATTGTCTGAAGTAATTTTGATAGAACAAAGACAATCCTCTGATATATGCGTAAGATTTCCTGTAAAAGAATCAACTCGTTTCTTCCAATACCAGTTTATGAAATCTTCATATCTAGTAGGAAGCCCATGTGCCAAGTCAAAGCCGTTTCCAATAAGTACTATTCTATTCATCACTATTACTGCTTTTATTGGGGATTTTATGCCTAAAATAAAAATTCTAGTTAATCGTTTTGTACTTATTAGATTCATACTGCGGTTCTGCGACCATTGATGAATAAGAATCATTGTCTATAGCATAAGGGCGGGGCCGACTGTGTCGTTTGAAACTTTCAGCCTGTTCCAAAATCTCATTGAACACCTCATCACGAATTTTAGGGGGATATCCAGCACGAGCCAACAGGACAATCACATTCATCTTCAATGTCGCCCGAAGGTCAGGACGGTTTAGCCAATCTGACACATCCGACTGTTCCTCTACCATCGTTTTAATTTGCTTAGCCAACTCTGTCAATTTCTCATCCGAGAAATTTTCAATGAAATCGTATTTTATCGCTACGGATTTCAGAATGTCGAAGAATGCTTTCTCTTCAAATGAAAGTCCTATAGAATTGCCGGCTGTACGTTCGTTTGCCACATCTGCCATAAGCCTGACCATCTCTCCAACGACATCGTCAATCACATCGTTGGCAAGTGCAGCATCATCTGAACGGTCATTGTATTTTTTGACAATATCCTCCAAGCGTTTCGTGAAATCTATGCCTTTTTGCTTGTTGATTTTCCGTAACGATTCAATAACCTGTTTCAAAAGTTGCTCCATCAACTTGACTTTGGTATTCTTGTAAGGTATTTGGTCAAGACGTTGCATATATTCCGATGAAAGAAGGTCTATTTCTTCATCGGCGGCAACACCGATTTTAGCCACCTCTTCCACCGCTTCGGACATTAAGGCATCTTTCAACATTTCGCTCACACGCTTATTCATCTTGACAGCATCCGGTGCATTCCCTCTCGTCAGTTTAGAAATTATGGAACGGATGGCCAACATAAAATGTATATCGTTGTCTTCCGTTTCTGTCAGATGTTCCGAATTGCAGCATATATCATACGCACCTTTCATCTTTTTACAGTGTCGCATAAAACGAGTTTCAAGCTCTTTGGTATGTTGAATATATTCTGCTCCCGTTTGAAGAATACCTAACTGCTCAAGAGGCGTTCCAATGAAATAACCTGACCAGTCAAAAGCATGAAACATACGCTTAATTACATCTAATTCGTCCTTAACCACTTTTACCGCTTCTTCAACGGTTTCGAGGTCTGGGCCATCAACGTCTCCATTTCCGCCATATTGATGAAGTGCCTCATTCATCTGCCGCTTTATGCCGAGATAATCAACTACAAGTCCTTTCTCTTTTCCGGGATAAACACGATTGACGCGCGATATGGTCTGAATCAACGTGTGCATTTGTAAAGGTTTGAAGCAGTACATCGTATCAAGGCTCGGCACATCAAAGCCTGTTATCCACATATCTACAACAATTGCAATCTTGAAATTGCTTTTCTCTTCCTTGAACTGTTTATCCAGCGTTTTCCGGTATTCATCGTTACCGAGTAGATTGTAAAGTTCGTCAGAATCATTATCCTTGTCGCGAGTGATGACCATAGCAATACGCGGCATCGGTTTGATTTCCTTACGTTCTTTCTCTGAAAGCGTTTCCCCTTCGATACACTCTTTGATTTCCGCCCATTCCGGTCGCAAACGGATGATCGCTTGATAAAGATTCCAGGCAATGGAACGGCTGCTGCACACAATCATAGCTTTACCCAACACTGTCGAACATTCCACAATCCGCTTTTCGTAGTGTTCCACTATATCTTGGGCAATTTTGGCAAGCAAATCAGGGTCATTCAGGATGACATCAATCCGAGTCATCATTTTCTTGCTCTCCTCTATCTGATAGTCACTTGCTCCTTCTTGCTTACATTGGTCATAAAAATGCTCTATTTCCTTCACCTTAGCCGAGTCAATCATGATTTTAGCAGCACGACCTTCATAGACTATCTTACGAGTGATCTCATCCGCAACCGCTTCGGTCATGGTATAACGGTCTACAATCGGGCCAAACACATCGAGTGTATTATCGAGTGGCGTTCCTGTAAATCCTACGTATGTGGCATTCGGAAGAGAATCCCGAAGATATTTGGCAAAACCATAATGATGCTTTACGCCCTTTTCTGTAATAGTTGTCTTTTGTCCTAAACCGGCTTGTGAACGATGAGCCTCATCGGATATACAGATAATGTTTGCACGGCTGCTCAATAAGCCTGTACCTTCTTCGAATTTCTGAATCGTTGTCAGATAAACCCCTCCGGCTGTACGGTTTTCAAGATGTTCTTTAAGTTTCTCCCGACTCTCTACCTGAACGATGGTCTCATCTCCAATGAATTTCTTGGCATTTAAGAACGACTTAGACAACTGGTCATCAAGGTCTGTCCGGTCTGTAATCAGTACGATGGTAGGACTACTTAACTGCTTGGAACGCATCAGTTTCCGGGCAAGAAATAGCATAGTGTACGACTTACCACAACCTGTAGCTCCGAAGTATGTACCTCCTTTTCCATCGCCATCAGGATTCAGTCGTGAATGCTTCAGAATATTATTGAATAGTTGAGTAGTAGCGAAATACTGTGGATAGCGGCACATGATTTTATCCTCTCCCTTGGGAGTGTCTGGCAGAAAAATAAAATTATGCAATACATCAAGCAGGCGATCCCTTCTGAACAATCCGCACATCATCGTGAACATAGTATCAAAAGCACCGTCAAGAATTGAGTCTGTCGCCTCCACTTTGTGCCATCCGTAAAAGAACTCGTATGGTGCAAAGAGGGAACCGATTTTATTGTTCACTCCATCGCTGATTACCACAAACGCATTATAACGAAATAGTTTAGGTATATCGCGCCGATAACGCACCGTCAGTTGCTTGAAAGCATTTTCAATCGTAGTGTTTTGTTTGATAGCATTTTTAAATTCAAGTACCACCAAAGGCAGACCATTAACAAAGACAATACCGTCAGGAATGCGATGGTGTTCGCCGTCAATGGCAAATTGGTTGACGAACTTGAAGAGATTGTTCTTTCCCGATTCGGTATAATCAATGGGATAAATATGAAGATTGGGTAACTTAGGATTGGTTCGTTTCAACGAAAAGCCTTCTTGCATAAGTCGCAATGCTTCTACATTCTCTGCATATACACCACCACCGTCTGATGTTTCCAATCTGGCGATTGCCCGATTGATTTCATCCTCGGTGATATGATCAGCTTTATATTTTTTCCTCAGATAAAGGCGTAAGTCTTCGTAGAGAACAACATCCCGTGTATCACGAGTAATGCATTCTCCATGTACATAGTCATAACCTTCTTTCTTGAGAAGCTCGACAAATGCTTGTTCTAATTGTGATTCGTTGAATACAGACATAGCTCTAGAAGAATTTAGTTACGAGAATAGACGAAATCACTCCTAATATAATAGTAGATATACTTCCTAGTACTGCCTTTCTTCGATTAAGAAGCTTATTATAATATGATTTTTGTGCTCCGATATTAAATACAGTTTCGGGATATGCCCACTCAATGCTTCGTACAAACCCCAAGAAAAGTGGTATAAGGATTATCATTTGAAGTAAAGATGTTTGTATCCACCAACTTGCATTATTTTCTTTGATAAAAGGAACAATGTATACATAAAGTAAAACTGTCACTATAGTAGTGAGTAGCATGTTTAGAAATAATAGAAACCAACGGCTATACATCCATGAATAGTCGGTTTTTGTTTGTTCAATAATAATTCCCAAATCTTTAGAAATTGCTGCTATTTCATCTGAATTAGCATCAGATATGTATAATGAGGCAGAACTATCCCATCTTCCTCTATTGTAAAATTTCACAATAATATGATTGTGTGCGGAATACTTTCCATTATTCTGCGCTATCATAGTAACTTTTTCAATTTTTGCATTTGACGGGTTGGAATATCCAATAATATCCTCAATTACGTCAGCGTCATAGTTTGCTCCATCAGAAGTCTCAAAGTTATAGATTACTTTGCCACATCGTGAATGAAGATACCTATCAATGCGGTACAAGTCATCAACTGTAACTAACGATTGGAATTTAAAGTATTTTGTATATGACCCTTTTAACATTTGCTATCTCGTTTTTTAATTGAATTTTTTGCTGATTGAGGAAGAGCATCGAAGATACCATCGATTTCTTTAGGTTCAGAAATCATTCGTTCTGTAATGATATTTAGCAACTTCATCAGAGTTTCTGCTGTAGCCTTATCATCAACATCAAATGCTATTTGTCCTGGATGAACAGCTTTGTTACCAATGACCCGAACTGCATCTAATGCCTTCTGAACAATTGTTGGTAATCCCTTCTGCACAAGACTTCCTATCATTTTGTCTATTGCTCCAGTTTCACCAAGTTCATTGCAAAGTCGCTCTACAGCAAGACGAAGAAGAGCACACGCTGCACGTGGCGATTTATTATATATACTTGAAGCCTCTAAATATAAAGCCTTTACAGATTCAGGCATATCAGAATTAGGACTGGTATATGTTATTTCTGGATATACACATATACCGTCCCACCACAAAGAAGAATTACCACATGACTGACACGTTGCGACAGATAACTGGTGTTCTGCTTGAGTCGACCAACCCATTTGACTATGGTTTTGATTGACTATCATATGTGTTGCCATCATTTGTGAGAGGACATGGCAATGAGGGCACATAAAATTTTTAAACTTTACACCATCTAATGTGTATTCAGAGATATTCATATTCTTGATATTTGTAATAAAAGGTGAGATTGAATCTGTCGTAATATCTGTATTTCGGTTTCAAAACCAAAGATATACTTGATTATTGGAAGTGCCTGTTCCCCAAATGAGACTACACTCTCTTCATCTGGAACTAGTACATTGATTTTCTCAAACTCACTTTTACTTAGCATTGGCATCGTGGAACTACCAAGTGCAATTCTTTGAAAATAGTCTTTCATGTTTCTAAGAGTAAAAAACAGAAATGGCATCTTATTCTTATCTGACATGATAATACTATTGATTTGTTGATTGGATATGCACTCTTTAGAACATATTCTAACCTTTCCCATATCTGAGCCAATACAAGTGACAGCAATACTATATTTAGGTATAAGTTTGCTCTGTAGTTTGCTAATCCCATCTAATGAAAGGCCTCGTTTGGCTTTTGCGCAAAACATATCTTCTCCACTGAATTCACTTGGCGTGATAAAATCAATAGCATTTCCAAAATCCTCAGGACAGTTTGATGAAGGAGTTTTTCCTGTTACAACCGCTCCGAACTCGCCAATAATTCCCATTCGCCACCCTTCAGGCAAATTCTCTGTATCAATATCGTCCGCAAACATTTTACGATAGATACTTTGAGCAGTCTCTTCCAGTGTAACAATCAATCGGCGATTATTCTCGATTCTTCGCTCTATGGCTTGATATTCGGCTACAACCTTTTGTTGTTCTTCAATCGGAGGAACAGGTAACAAGACTTCGCACATCTCACTCCATTCAAAGACTTCACGCGCAGAACCATGCGATTTGAAACGGGCATATCTATCGAACTCCGGTCTACGAAACCACATCATCAGATATTCCGGCAATAATTCTATTTCGTCAATGACTTCAAAAACAACATAAGCCTGTGAAATAATACAAGGAGATTCCTCCTCATACAACGCAATCGTTATTTTATCTCCATTGCGAGAAGTTACAGGAACATAGCCAAACTGTCGAGGTTGAACTATCTTGTATGTGCTCATATCAGTCCCCGTAGTATTTGCAATGGATGGGATAAACTGTTTGGAGATACTTAAACCAAGAAGTTTGTTTACAGCCAAGTCCCGATTGCGCACATCAACCTGCCGGATATAGCCACCAAGTCTTTTATAGTTTGATTTCATATCCCAGCGATTTAAAAACATTAAGTACCGATTCCCGACTTATGGCCTCCTGACGCAGTATGTCGGCAAGTTCCGATTGGAGTTCCTTCATGTGTGTGTCGTAATCCACCGATTCGTCCCGATTGACAAATTCGATGTATTTGGAGGGCACCAGCGAGAAGCCTTTGTCAGCGATTCCACCTTCTTCATTAACGCGTACCGATTTGCAGAACTCCGGCATATCGGTATATGTCTCAGTGTGTCCCTCTCGCTGCCAGTTGTGGTAGGTATCGGCTACTTTGCGAATATCCTCATCAGTGAAACGCACATACTTCTTTTCAAAAGGTTCGCCCATCTGACGCATATCGATGAAAAGTATCTCCTTTTCACGGTCGCGATAATGTATTTCTTCTCCGTTGCGATTGACTACACGGGCTTTCTTGTTCGCATTGAGAATCCAAAGAGTAACAGAAATATCTGTAGAATAAAAGAGGTTTCGAGGTAGTATAACTATCGCCTCCACCAATCCGCGTTCAATCATCTTGCGACGGATTTCCCCTTCTGTTCCATCGGCACTCAGCGCACCGTTGGCAAGAATGAAACCTGCCACGCCGTTCGACGAGAGTTTGCTCACCATGTTGAGAATCCAACCGTAATTGGCATTGGAGGTGGGCGGTGTATCGTAACCCTCCCAACGAGGGTCGTCCGTCAGTTGGTTTTCCGATCTCCAATCTTTCTGGTTGAACGGAGGGTTAGCCATAATAAAATCGGCTTTCAAGTCTTTGTGGCGGTCATCGGTAAATGTGTTGGCTGCATAATCACCTAAGTCGGCAGCGATACCACGAATAGCAAGGTTCATCTTAGCCAGTTTGAAGGTTGTCTTTGTGTACTCCTGACCATACACCGATACCTTACGGCGATTGCCATGATGACTTTCAACAAACTTCAGTGATTGTACAAACATACCACCAGAACCGCAACAAGGGTCATAGATTTTACCCTCGTAGGGTTCAATCATCTCGGCAATCAGATTAACTATCGTCTTGGGTGTATAAAATTCCCCTTTACCTTTTCCCTCCTTAATGGCAAATTTGGAAAGGAAATATTCATAGACACGCCCAATGATGTCGTTACCGTCTGCAGATTCCAAAATCGTGTCGAATCCATCAATCTTATCCAATAATGAACCGAGTTTTTCCGCCTCTATCCCCAACGAGCTATAATAATTGTTGGGCAATGCGCCACGCAAAGGTTTGTTTTCTTTCTCTATATCAGAAAGAGCTTTATCTACAATAGATGCGATGTTTGGTTGCTTTGAATTTTCTTTAAGAAACGACCAGCGCGCTGTTTCCGGCAAATAAAAAACATTCTTGGCCGCATAAAACTCTACACTATCCACAAAGTCTTCCAAACCGTCATTGACAATTTCCTGACGGCGTTTTTCAAAATGAAATCCAGCATACTTCAAAAATATCAATGACAGTACAACGTGCTTGTATTCGCTGGGCTCAATAGAACCACGCAACGCATCACACGCTTTCCACAATACCTCCTCCATTGGGAGATTATCTTTTCTATTTGTCGTTTTCTTTGCCATAATTCGTATTATTCTGTTTCCTTAGATGTTGATAAAAGGATTTCCCAATACCCCCCAAAACTTGGTCCAACACGTTTGATAACATTCCCGGCTTTCATGCGTTCCAGTGTTATCCTCATTGCTTTCTCCGAGACTTCACATTTTTTTGCCAATGCAGAAATACTGATTTGAGGGTTTTCTGCTATCAAAGAAAGTATCTTGTTATGCCCCTGTTGCGCCCTTGTTATGCCCTTGTCATGCCCTAACTGATCGCTTTCTGGTCGCCTCTGGTCGGACTTGGTAGTGTCTTGCCATTCCTCCAAAACATTGGCGCATACAGTCGCTTTCATGATAAAGGCAACCAAGTTGTATTGAGGTTCTCGGACACCCAATGCCGAAAGTTCACGACACATACGGTCAACTCCCTCACCGAACTCTTTTACATAGTCGTATGCTTTGAGGTATTCCGCAATTTTCGGATTGCGAGAGAAATGAGTATGACGAATGTTGTCAGTACGAACAATGCCCGGTAACTTGCCCGGTGTTTCGAACACAAGACGGTCATCAAACATCTTTATCTGGATTTCCGTGCCCTTAATGCTGTAATCGCGATGACAAACGGAGTTCACTACCATCTCTTGTATCACAAACTTGGGATATTCGCGGTCAGTTTTGAAGATACCGTTCTCTCCGAGATAGGAATGTTCCTTAACTTGTGTTTCAAGATATTCAACGGTTTTCTGTATCTGTTCAAGAATACGACCATCGAAAGTAACATCTTTGATGACATTCATTTCACGCCCCACCTTTTCCTCTGTACCGAAATACTTGATAAAACGCACTCTTGCACGAGGAAAGAATGTCTGAGGATGCTTGCCAAAAAGCAATATACAAGCAGCACTGACTTGCGGCACATCGCCTTTATAGGTCACAAATCCCTTATTCTCTTGAAGATACTCCATTGCAGACTTGCCATAACCAATCCGTTTCATATAGGCTTTAACTGCATCCATATCTATGTCATCAAGTGTGGCATCGTATGCAGTGGAATCCTCGTAATAGCGTTCCCCTTTGTCGTACATGAGTTGCAAACGCTCATCAAAAGTCAGTTTGCGTGATTTGTCTCCTACACGCCAAAACACTTCATCCGCTTGATTCGCATGAAGTCGCGGACTTGCAGGAATGTGCATCAACAATACACGATTATCACGTCCTTCCGCATCTGTACATGGTATGTATTCTGTAGTGACAGAAACTGATGGAACACAAAAATCCAAAGGTGTGCGCAATATATCATTGAGATGTTCCTTGTCTTGGTCAACACCCTCTATTCTGCGAGTCTTGTCGGATATGCCCACAGCAATCATTCCACCATCTGCATTCGCCATAGCTACTATGATAGTGGCAAGGTGTTTAGGCTCAATGAGGATACTTTTACAGTCAAAAGTCTGACCTTCCTGCATATGCCGTATTTCTTCAATTGTATATTTCATATCCTCTATTCTTCTTTTGTATGGCAAATCAATCTGTGAATATCTACATCCAACACTTTTGCGATTCGTGCCAATGTGTATAAATCAGGCTGCGAATGATTGTTGCACCACTTTGACACCGTTGCCGGATCTTTCTGCAAAGTTTTAGCAAGCCATTTACTCATAATGCCCTTCTCAGCTAATACTGCCTTTATACAGTTCAAGTTTGCCATTTTTATTCAATTATAGATTGCGTCAAATGCAAAGTTACATATTTTATTTGGTTCGCGAGCATAATCGAAGAAATAAAAGTCTTTTGGCAAAAGAATTTAATGTAAAGTGATGTGAGAATGGGATTTATTTGCTAATTTTGCATCGTTTTTACGACAATATAAACACTAAGATGCAAAGAAACAAAATGAACATACTATCTATGACAATCGCAATTCAGGGCAATAAATGCACTGAATCTGTATCGAGTGTTCATGTTTCACGCATTGAACCTCGTATAGCAAACACTTTCCAACGAACATAGCAAATACATTATTGTACTTTGAGAGAATAGAAACTGAATAGTTGGAGAGTCCTTACCAAACTTTCCAACTATTTTGTTTCTATGCCCATTTGTGACAGTCGCTTTTATGATGCTCTTCTGCCATTTCCGTCTGATGGGCTGTTGGTAACCTGATTATTAACGTGCAGTGATGCACATAAATTGAGAAGAAAAAATGAACTATAAATTTGATGGCAGCAAGGTGTTCTTTACATCTGATACCCATTTTTATCATGAGAATATCATTCGTTTCTGCAACAGACCGTTCAAGGATGTGGAAATGATGAATGAGACTATAATCTCCAATTGGAATAATACAGTCGGTCAGGATGATATCGTGTTTCACTTGGGCGATTTCTGCCTTGGTGGTTCAGCCGAATGGACTAAAATCCTTGACAGGTTGAACGGTAAGATATATCTGATTATGGGCAACCATGATTTGAAAAATATACGCCAAGGCTACATTGGCAGATTTGAACATGTGGCAATGCAGATGCACATAGAGGTCGGTAAGCAGAGAATATATTTGAATCATTATCCCTTTCTATGCTTTGATGGTGGATATAAAGATGTATGGCAACTATTCGGACATGTTCACACAAGAAAGAACAACACTGGAATAGATGCAGCCCGGCTTCAGTATCTCTATCCAACGCAATATGATGTAGGAGTTGATAACAATAACTTTACACCTGTATCATTTGAACAGGTAAAAAGGATGATTGAAAAACAAATAGAGCAATCTCATAAGAAATAAAAAGGAGGTTTAGGTATGAGTGAATATACAACGATCTATTTAAGACATAAAGAAATACCTTTGTTGAAAACCAAAGAGTATCCGTCATATGAAGAATGTCAAAGTCTTTCCAAAGAAGATTTATTGGAAACCATTCGCAAAATAGATGAGTATAACGAACAGGTCGCACAGTCATTGGGGTGTGAATTGTTTTATCTTACTACTACCCCAAGTCGGGAATTGACTGTGCTTCCATGTAGCCCATCTCCAAGCGTGCTGACAAATGCCCTTCTTGAGGAGATTTTATGTTTTTACAAAGAAGAAATCGAACATTGTAAAAAGGCTATTGACAAGAATAAAGAAGATATTGCCAGGTTGGAAGTACGAATAGCCAAAGCGACCATTGATTTGTACGATAAAATCAACAAGGAGATAAACAACTGCAATGAGAACATAGACTTTGAGGAACAAGAACTTGAACACTACCAGTCCCTGTACAATAAATTTTCTTTCTTGGAGGGCATTATTGACAATGAGGCGAATTCAAAGGATTATGAACTGATTTATACAAAATATTAATCAGCAAAAGATTATGAGGATACAATATATGAGCGACCTGCATTTGGAATTCAGTGAGAACAGCAGGTGGTTAAAACATAATGAATTACCCATAATAGGTGACATTTTGGTTTTAGCTGGAGATATATTCTATCTAAGGGATAGGATAGCTCCTATGATGAAATTTTGGAAATGGGCTTCGGATAATTACAGACAGGTTCTAATTGTTCCCGGCAATCACGAATACTATAATTATTCGGACGTGATGGAACGAGGGCTGCAATGGAGGTGGATGTTCCGGAAGAATGTAGGGTACTATCAGAATCAGGTCGTCCGTATCAATGATACCGATTTTGTCCTGAGTACGCTATGGTCACGGATTAACCCGAATGACGAATATTTCGTGTGGAAAGGCATGAACGACTTCCGTCAAATTAAGTTTGACGGAAAATTGCTACAGGTGGAGGAGTTCAATCGGATGCACGAGACATGTATGGATTTTATCCGGAAAAGCGTCGAAGAGAGTACGGCAAGTCATATTGTGGTGGTTACTCATCATTTGCCGACTCTTGAGGTGGTTGCACCACAGCACAAGAGTTCCGTACTGAATAGTGCATTTGCTACCGATTTGAGCCGGCTTATAGCTGACAATCGCATTGATGCGTGGATTTACGGACATTCCCACACCAATATTGACGCCGAAATAAATGGGACGAAGGTCGTGTGCAATCAAATGGGATATGTTTTCCAAAATGAACATATCAGCAATGGTTTTGATCCAGGCAAGTGCCTTGTCTTGTAAAAGGTATAGGTTCGCCGGTAATACATTTTAAAGCCTCAATATATCATATAGTGAACAAAAAAGCACGTGTTCGTATATTATATGATATATTGGGGCTTGATATTTTTCTGTTGGATACAACGATAACCTAAATATCCAACATTATATCAGTATGGGTATAATTTATTGTTTTATCTACGTAAATATATCAGATAAGGTATAATTTACAGAGATTTTGAGTTGCAAATTATGAAGGCTAAAACAAGCACAACACAACGGTTCTACACTTTTTCAAGCGAATAAATCGGATTCGCCACACTTTTTCCAACGAATCATCCCCATTACACGATATTTTTTCAAGCGAATCACCGAAACCAACTTTACTTTATCTCCGTATTCATATATACGTGCATTAAAGTAAACCTAACAGAGGGAGAAAAAGAAATGGCTTCGCCAAAATCGGACTGAACCATATCTACCGACTTTTTCTTTTGGCTGCAAAAATCGAAGTCCTACCCAAAAGAAAAGTAAAGCATGATTCGCTCCTTATCAAGCCACCAAAGGCAACCCAAAAATCCGTAGAAGAATCCGTGAATCTGTCTTCCATTTTGCAGCCCGAATCGGCGAAATTATCCCCGATATACCTTATCTTTGCAAAGCAGAGGTCTCAGAGCGAAAGAGAGCGATTTCCCCCATTTTCCCTCTGTTTTGGGATAGGCAACGAAGAAAAGTGTTAAATCTTCGATTTTTGATAAAAAAACAAGTAAATTTTTGAGCAGTCTATCTTTTAAACCGTAAACTACTGATAATCAACTGGAATAATATGCTGCATCGAACTCATTTATATGTTCATTACACGATGAATAAAACTTAAATACGGCTTCTGCCGATTGCCCTTTAAAGAAACTCGGATTAACAGAAGTCCGAATCTCCTCCTTTAAAAGATGAGACTCATATCCGTCAATAGCTTCGATTGGCTGAATGTGCATTTTATCATGAAATAACGACTTTCCTTCTCCTACAATGGAAACAAGACGCCCCTCATGGTGTGCGCATAAAACGTAAAATAATGGCATCAGCGAATCTACATCATAACGAATTAGAGAACTGAGACATTTGTCCAATTCAATTATCAAATTATTACGAACAGCTTCTTTTACATTCATCATTTCAGAATCTATTTATGTACAACAATCAGTTAACAGTTACAAAGGTCCGAACAAAGAATGCAGACATTCTGCATTGTTCCGAAAAACTTTATAAATCTTTGTTTTACCTTATTGCAACAACCGTTTGTTATTCATCTTGCTCGCGAATTAAGTCTTTAATTTCAACCTCTAATACTTTGGCCACTTGCAATAACATCTCTAAACTAGGTTGCGCTGCATTTGTACACCATTTTGAGACGGTTGCAGGATCTTTGCCCACTTGTTCTGCAAGCCATTTATTGGTTCTTCCTTTTTCGGCAAGCATCACCTTAATTCGATTGATTTTTTTATTAGCCATATCTTTATGTGTTTACTATGTATTGCAAATTTAATGAATTATTTTTCTATTGAGTAATAATTTTCGATATAAATCCACGAAAACAATAAATAAAATTGCGAATAATTCAATATTAAGTATCATCTGGAGTATAAATTATCAGTAAAATTCAATGAAACGACAATCCTTAATTTTGAGCTTCAGCAAGAACGACACCTGACTAAAATGCTTATGTAAAGTAGTATAATATAACCGAGAGTAGGTATTATATCAAAAAAATCATTTAATACAGAAATAAAATATCATCATACACAGAGCGGTAGCTATATAATTTGTACCTTTGTAGAGTTTAAAAGATACTAATTATGCGTGACGCGACTAAAATTAACGAGTATTTTTCTGGAGATAAAGCTTTATTCCTTATTCCCCTATATCAAAGAAAATATGCATGGCAACGCAAACATTGCGAACGTCTGTTTTCTGATTTGATGAAAGTCTCTAAAGAAAATAGAAAAAGCCATTTTTTCGGAAGTATTGTAGCAATAAAAGCAAACGATGTTGATGATGATCTCTTGATAATAGATGGTCAGCAACGCATTACGACTATTTCACTAATCATTCTTGCCGCAGTTCAGGCTTATAGGGATAATATTATAGAGAGCGAGCAGGGTGATGAATATGTCAATGACATGGTCAATAAATACTTGATGGCCAAGTATAGAAAAGGTGACCGAAAGATTAAATTACGCCCAATTGAAAGCGACAGACTAGCATATGATGCAATCATCGCTGGAGAATCCGAAAAATTCATACCAGCTGACAAATCTGGCATAACACATAATTATTTGTTATTTTATGAGCTCATTAAAATAGGCGGGTTAAGTTTTGATGAAATAATCGAAGCGATAGAAAAACTTATCATTATTGATATAAGATTGGAATTCGGAGATAATCCACAACTTATATTCGAGAGCCTTAATTCTTGTGGAAAAGACTTAGAAGAAGCAGATAAAGTAAGGAACTATCTGCTTATGTCACTATCATCTGAACAGCAAGAGGAGTACTATAAAAAATATTGGGCAGAAATAGAATCATGTACTGATGATGAACCTACTATGTTCATCCGAGACTATCTTACAATCAAAACAAAACTCATTAGTAAGATTACTGATTTATATTTCGACTTTAAGACATTTGATGAGAAAAATTCCATTCCGAGGGAAGAACTGCTCATTGAAATGCTCAAATATGCAAAATACTACAAGCAATCGACAAAAGGTTGTACAGGAGACGAAAAAATAGACAGAAAATTCAAACAGCTATCAAATATAGGTTCATCTGTTTGTATGCCATTTTATTTGCAATTTCTCGAGTATGCCAACGACAACAAGCTTTCATCGGAAGAAGTATATAAAGTTCTTGATATCGTAGAGAACTATTGGGCAAGAAGAATCATATGCGCCTATCCGGCAAACGTGATGAGCAAAACATTTGCCATCTTACACAGCGATATACTCAGAATTATAAATGAACATTCAAAGAGAGAAACTCCTCTTGAATCATCTTATTCTGAACTTATAAAGTACGTATTACTAAAAAAACAAGGTAATGCAATCTTCCCGAAAGACTCAGAAATAGACAAGAATTTCCCTACTCGACAGATATACAAGATTCCAATAGATTACAGATACTTCCTGTTTGAGAGAATGGAAAATGAAAATAGCAAAGAAGGAGATGACACAATTGTTTCGCGCATGAAAAAGAATCAAATTACTATTGAACACATCATGCCGCAAACTCTTAATCAGAAATGGAAAGATTCCCTTGGTGAGAATTGGGAAGATATCCATGAAACATATCTCCATACATTTGCTAATCTTACTTTAACTGGGTACAATTCTTCTTATGGGAACCATACATTCACAGAGAAAAAAGAAGGATATACAATAAGTAAGGATGGTTCAGAAATGCAGGTATATGGATTTAAGGATTCTGCATTCCGTTTGAGTAATTATCTAAAGACATGTAATCAGTGGACTGAAACGGAATTGATTGAGAGACAAAATATACTGAAAAATAAGTTCCTTTCCATGTGGCCAATGATTACGACAAATTATACTCCACTTGCAAAAGAAACTGATACAGTGTCATTCAATGATGATGAACTGGAGTTGACAGGTAGGAAAATAGCTGCATTCACATACAAGGGGACTCGTTATCAAGTATGGACATGGGTGGATATGTTGATCCAATTATGCAGGATTATATATGCAGAAGAGCCTATTCAAATGAACAGCATAGCTGCAAAAGAGGAATGGTTTCACACAAGCAGTAGAAACGATCGGTCTCAAATTACCGAAAACTGCTATGTCCACACGTCATGCAGCACACGCACAAAATGCTCAATACTGACATATCTATTCGAACAACTTGATCTCAATCCTGCTGACCTTGAGTTTGAGCTAGTTCCTCTTTCTGATAAAGAAGTGAATGATAATGAAGAATAAAACTACCGACAAAATGGACTAACACATGAACAACTCCACTGAATACGAGTTTTTTACACGGAAAATTTACCAGCAACTTGTTGATGCAGATACTCTTAAAGCTACTAAAGTTATGCATAATGTAATGCTGGAAGGCAAATCCAGTCAGAAACATCAAATAGATGTCTATTGGGAGTATGAAATTGCAGGAGTTACTCATAAGGTTGCTATTGAATGTAAAAATTACAGTAAACCAATCGCAATTGGTAAGGTAAGAGATTTCTATGGTGTTCTTTCTGATCTTAATAACATAACCGGAATTATGATCACTAAAGTCGGATTTCAAGAAGGAGCTAAGAAATTTGCAAAACAGTACGGTATAAGTTTAAAAGAACTTCGAAACCCAACAAGAGAAGAATATATCATTGGAGAGTTAATTACAACGATTTCATCAAATATTAGGCATACTTTGTTTCTTGTAGATGAGGACTGGGCAAAAAACAAAGGATATGACTTTCAAGTATACAGAAGAAGACTTGACATGTTTCATTGTACAGATAAATGGTCAAACAGCACACATATACCTATAGAACTGAATGATAGAAACATTTGTAATGCTTCAGGTAAAACAATTTCGTCTTTAGATGAATTGGAAAATAAAATTCCAACAGACCATAATGGGATAGATGATATTACATTCACGTTTGAAGATGCATACGTCAATGCAAAATGGGGAATAACAAAAATAAAAGAAGTTCAATATTCATACGAGTATGATACTCAAACCAGCAGTATTCGTTTAGATATATCAGGTTTTGTAAAAGCAATCCTCAAAGATGCATTAAATGGAGAAACACAACTAATAAATAATCTACCACGATAAAGGCTGAAAGAAGCTTGCTGCCAATCTAAATTGGACATTCCTTGGCAACGAAACGTTGACTGGGGTATTAGGATACCCCAGCATTAAAAAGTTGTACATTGGGCAAGCCCTACGCTCGTAAAATTCAACAATGGCACAAGTCATAATGGCCACAGAAAAATCGAATCCATTTAGATCATCAACATTATGCGCCCCTCTGCTTTGACAAACATATCAGGATAACGACATACAACTGCATACACTTGCTTGGATGTAACGGGTTGTCCGTCCTTGCGTATATGCAATCGCTGGCGATTTATCATCCCTGCAATCTGTTCAGTCCGCATCCCCCTATTCTGACTTGCCAAACAGTAAAGTATAGCCTCTTCAATCTTCATGAATAAGTTTTAAAAGGTGCTTATCCGTCGTGGAAATATGGTGTTTTTGATAGATTTCCACGAGAAATAGAGCATTTTTCTTCTTTTACGCAAATAAATCCTCTAATGTTATCTCGCTTTGTACAACTCCCGAGTGTGAGTTCTGGCGGACTCCGTAGGTTGTTACCATCGTAAGACGTACCGCCTTTCGTGTATTAGTAGCTTCGATGAAAGCACTCTTTTTGTTACACAACTCGCGCTCGTAATCAGCATTGATAGAGAACTCAGACAAAGAGTATTTCATCTCGCATACATTTATCACTTGGTCATTGCGATCTATCAGTAAATCAATTTGGGCTCCTTTGCCACTTTCATCAGCTTCTTTTCGCCATGAGTAGATGTTACTCAATACGCCTGATATACCCAGTCCAGCCTTGATTTGCTGTGTGTGAACCATACACAGGCGTTCAAAAGCCAAACCGCTCCATGCTCTATGCGTTGCCGAATCTATAGACACAGACCAGAAATGTTCATCATTGTTCTTGTTTTGCTGGATAAACTTGAAATAAAAGAGTGTATAGTTATCGATTAATTGATAGATTGCCTGTTTAGTTTTTTTGCCATAGCCACTGTATTTTCGTATGAATCCGCAGTACTCCAACTCATCAAGTACCTTACTCAATGCTCCGTTGCTCGGTTTGTCGATTGCAGTCAGAATCTCCTCGCGAGTCATACCAACCTTTTTACGGCCAAGAGCGGTTACGACATCTATATATTGCTCTGGCGACTTAAATAAAGATGCATAGAGTTGATTAAACTCATTTGACAGTTTACCATTCCTAGAAAAGAAAATCTTATCTATGTTTTGAGCAAGGCTAAGCCCCTTTTCAAGCATACTCCAATAAAAAGGTATGCCTCCCAACATCATATAACATTCGGCAATTTGATAGCGGTTCATTTCAAGACCTCTGTTTTGAACGAACATTTCACACTCACGCAAAGTAAACGGCTGAAGTGCTATGCGCTGTGTAACACGGTTATGAAATCCGCCATGATCGTTAATCACTTTGTTGATAATCCATGATGTGGCAGAACCACAAATAATCAAAACTATATCCTTTCTAGCCGATGCCCATCCATTCCAGAAATGTTCAAAAGCCGAAATGAAATTTGAACGAGGTGTATCCATCCATGGAAACTCGTCAAGGAAAATTATCTTTTTCTCATCTGTCGAATTCTTCAGGAAATGAGATAACAGACTGAATGCCTCCAACCACGATTGCGGTATTGGGCAATCGTTGTATCCGGCATCACGAAGTGAAATAGCAAAGCTGAACAGCTGGTCTTTTGTCTTGGCATTGGCCAAACCAGTATGTTGGAATGTAAACTTATAGCCAAATGTTTCATGAATTAGATAGGTCTTGCCTACTCGCCTACGACCATAGACTGCTATCAACTCCGAATACTCCGACTGTGCTGCCGAAAGCAATATTTTCTGTTATTCTTTTCTTCCGATTATCATAACTATAGAATTTTGTCTCCACAAACATAACACAAATTACTCACATAATTTACCAAATCGCATATTTTTTTTAGAGATTTGGCTAAACATAGATGATTTTTGAAGTAAAAACAACACATTTATGGCATTTTCATCGATAATCATAGCGCAATATCGATTAAAATCAGTACCTTTGCATAAGAAATCATTTGGAGCGCAAATGAGGTAAGGAGTTGAGTAGCAACTACTTCAAATTAGTTCATACCGGAACTTGAAAATGAGCTAAAAATGTGCGGTACAGCACGTATATCGAAAGTACTGAAAATCAGAGACATGAAATTGTGGGTACTTTCCATTCTCATTGTGAGTACCATATTTGTACCGATTAAAAGGCTAAAACACTTTCTTTCAATAGTATCAATGTGTTGCGTCGATATACAAGGCTCAGAATACATTCACATAGAAAAACAAGAGACTGACTCTAAACAATAAGAACCAGTCTCATTTAGTATCGACTAATTGGAATATAACAATTCCTTCATTGTGAAACCTTATTAATCATAATTATAAGATAAACATTCGTATCCCCAAATATAAATAGCTTTCCAAATAATCAGCTCATTCACTTCCTCCACCCAATGAACGATACAGATTAATGATTCCCTGTATCTCATCAAAACGATCTGAAACAGCATCCAGCTCCGCTTGTAGCAATGCCTGACGGGCTGTCAATACCTCAAGGTAATTTTGTGAACTATGTTTCATCAACAACTCTGCACTACGCACAGCTGATGTTAAAGCAACAACCTGCTGTTCATCAAGTTTCAATTTTCCTCTTGCCGTCTGCCATTGTACCAACGCGTTATTAACCTCTGTACCGGCATCGAGTAGACTTTGACGGAAAGACAATAACGCCTCTTCTTGCTGTGCCTTGGCTACTTTCAAATTAGCAATATTCTGTCCACGATTAAAAAGTGGTTGTATAAGCGAGCCGACAACAGAAAACAACCATTGACCAGGATTGGTTATTACAACACCTGCTGCATTAGTCCACCCAGCAGAACCCGAAAGCGTAATTGACGGAAAGAATGCGGCTCGGGCTTGGTTTGTTACATAGAATGCAGCAGCCAGTACAGCCTCACTTTGTCGTACATCCGGACGACGTTGCAGAAGCTGTAACGGTACACCGACTAAAAGCGTATCAGGAAAAGACTGGCTGGAAAGTGTTGAACGTGTGATGTCTCCTGGAACAGATCCCAATAATGATAACAAGGTATTTTCCAATTCGGTAATCTGTCGTTCAAGTGAAAGCAATGAAGCATCTACAGACAATTTACTCGCTTCAGTCTGTGCAACAGCCATATCAGTGGTCTGACCGGCATTTTTAAGAGCTTTCATCACACGCAGATTCTCACTCCAGTTTCTGGCTGTACGACGACTGATATTGAGCTGTTCATCCAACATCAACAATGTATAATAACTATTGGCAATAGTAGCTATCAACTGAGTTTGTACAGCCTGACGGTAAGCTTCACTCTGTTCCAGTACAACACGAGCTTCCCGTTTAGTATTGGTCAGTTTACCGAAAATATCAATCTCCCAACTAGCCGAAGTAGCCAAATCGTAACTCTTGGTTGTTTTACTATGTTCCACCTTGCCTATTGTTCCTTGAGGGCTAAGGCTAATAGATGGTAAATATGAAAGACGTGCCGACTGAAGAAGTGCTTCGGCTTCTTCGGCACGAAGACGGGCAATACCCAAATCTGAATTATTACAAAGACCAGTCTCAATAAGTTTCTGTAAATGTGGGTCCGTAAACAATTCTTTCCACGAAAGGTCGGCAATGGAAGCAACACTGTCGGCAGGCGAAATCTGCTGACGGTAAAGACTGTCTATAACCGCCACATCAGGTCGCTTATAGGTCCGATAAACCGAGCATCCCCCCAGTACCACCGACAAGCATATACATATAATTATTTTCTTCATTGTACAAATATATTCTGATTATTAATCTTTTTTTTCCAACTTCGGCAATTGACGCTCAGGCATGAAACGTTCCTGCAAATATTGGAATATAATAAAAAGTACCGGTACAATAAAAAGTAGGGCAACCGTACCGATTAGCATACCGCCAACCGTCCCCACACCGATAGAAATATTACCATTGGCTCCCACACCCGAAGCAAACATCAGTGGAAGCATTCCAAAAATCATAGTCAGTGAAGTCATAAGAATCGGACGCAAACGAACTTGTGCAGCAGATACCGCTGCCTGGGAAATACTCATACCTTGACGACGGCGTTCTGAAGCATATTCAGTAAGCAGGATTGCCGTCTTAGCCAGAAGTCCTATCAGCATCAACAAACCAATTTGCAGATAAATGTTATTTTCCAAACCGAACATTTTGGCAAAAAGGAAGCTTCCGGCAAGCCCAAACGGAACAGAAAGAATAACTGCAACCGGAACGAAGAGACTCTCATAAAGAGCACATAGGATCAGGTATATGAATACTATGCAAATGACAAAGATAATAGTCGTGGAACTGCCTGTTGAAGCCTCTTCACGCGACATACCGCCAAATTCATAGCCGTAGCCTGCCGGAAGTGTCTCCGCAGCCACTTCACGCACCGCCTGGATAGCCTGACCGGTACTGTAACCGTCAGCAGGGGTACCGTTAACACTAATAGCCGAGAAAAGATTGAAACGGGAAAGTGTCTCAGCTCCATATACACGCGTAAGTTTCAGATATTGCCCCACTGGACTCATCTCACCTTCATCGTTCCGTACAAACATATTATTCAACGCTTCCGTATCCAAGCGATATTCGGGAGAAGCCTGTACCATCACACGATATAATTTGGAAAAACGGTTCATGTTGGAAGCGTAGTTACCACCGATATAGCCAGACAATACTGAAAGTACATCGGATGGAGAAATACCGTTACGTTTACAACGAGAAGCGTCCACCTCCACCAGATACTGAGGAAACTTGTTATCAAAGGAAGTTGTAGCACGTGCAATTTCAGGACGGGCATTCAGTTTGTCAATCATCTGCCGTGTAATAGAAAGTAGATCTTCTATCTTTCCTCCCTTCTGATCCTGTACATAGATTTCAAAACCGCTACTCACGCCATAGCCCGGGATCATAGGGGGAGCAAAAACCATTATATCAGCTGAAGCGATATCGGCTGTACGGCGGTAAATTTCAGATATTACAGAATTAATATCATCTCCCTCTTCCGTACGTTCATTCCAATCCTGAAGACGGACAATGAACATACCATTAGCTGCCCCCTGTCCGCTAATCATAGCGTTACCCGTAATTTTAGAAAACATACGGATTTGCGGAATGTCCTTGATACGACGGTTGATCTCATCCATCACAAGCTGTGTCTCTGCCAGATTACTTCCGGGAGAAGTACGTACATCAATGAAAACTGTACCCATATCCTCCTGAGGCACAAGTCCTGTCTTGGTTGTTCTCATCAAGAAAAAAAGTCCGCTACCGGCTACCACCAACAACACTACGGCCAGCCATTTACGCTTGAGCATGAAAAACACACCACTTTTATACTTCATCACAACCCGATGGAAAGCCGTATCAAAAGCAACATGAAAACGTGAGGAGAAACTCATCTTTCCTCCATTACCAGTATCCGCATGTGGGGTCATGATAAGCGCACAAAGAGCCGGACTAAGAGTCATGGCATTAAGAAGAGAAATACCTACTGCCACAGCCATCGTAAGACCGAACTGGGTATAAAACGTACCGGTCGTACCTCCCATGAACGATACGGGAATGAATACCGCCATGAAAACGAAAGTAGTAGTTACCAAAGCTGAAGTTATATTGCCCATAGCATCTATAGTGGCAAGATAAGGAGATTTGTAGCCCTCGTCAAATTTCGCCTGCACAGCCTCGACAACAACTATCGCGTCGTCCACCACCGTACCGATTACCAGTACTAAAGCAAAAAGAGTTAACATATTCAGGCTAAAGCCCGCCACAGCCAGAAATGCAAAAGTTCCGATCAGGGAAACAATAATTGAAACAGCAGGTATGAATGTGGAACGAAAACTCTGTAGAAAGACATACACCACCAAAATAACAAGGATTATAGCTTCAATAAGCGTTTTGATCACATTTTTGATGGATGCGTCAAGAAAGTCTTTCGTGCTCATCAAGTCAGCTATTTCCATGCCATTTGGAAGATTTTTTCGAATATCTTCTACTACCCTGTCAATCTCCTCAATAATTTCATTGGCATTAGAACCCGATGTCTGGGCAATCATACAATTAGAACCCGGATGACCGTTCACCTCACCTATATAAGTATAAGTACGCGATCCCAATTCGATAGTGGCCACATCTTTCAGTTTCAGTTCTTCACCGCCAGGAAGAGACTTGATAACCATATTCTCATAATCCTGTTCAAATTCATAACGTCCACGATATTTGAGCACGTACTGGAACGTATTTTCCGATTCAGTACCCAAAGTTCCAGTCGGGGCCTCAAGATTCTGTTCATCAAGGACTGCCGTAATATCACTCGGAACAAGGTTGTAACGTGTCATTTTACCCGGGTCAAGCCAGATACGTAATGAGTAGTCTGACCCCATTACATTAACCTCACCCACACCGGCTATACGAGCTAAACGAGGTTCGATATTAATTTTTAGATAATTATTTAGGAATTTCTCATCGAAAGAATTATCCGGACTGTACAAAGCCAAAGCTTTGATATTACTGGTTTGGCGTTTACGTACCGTAATACCGCTTCGTGTGACCTCGGTTGGAAGTAACCCCTGTGCGGAAGCAATACGGTTCTGCACATTCACCGTTGCCATATCTGGATCCGTCCCTTGACGGAAATAAATACGGATATTAGCCATTCCGGCATTGGTAGCTGAAGAAGTCATGTACATCATATTCTCCACGCCATTGAGGGCCTCTTCCAAAGGCACAACAACACTCTTCAGCACAGTCTCGGCATTAGCACCCGTATAGTTAGCCTGTACACTTACTGTAGGCGGCGCTATTTCGGGAAACTGTTCAACAGGTAATTGAACAAGGCTGATAATACCCAATATAAGGATGAGGGCGGAAATTACACCCGCCAAAATGGGTCTGTCAATAAAAGTCCTTATTTTCATGACGCAGATTATTCATTAGTAGTCGTGTAAGTATCTATTTCAGTTCCTTCGCGTACAAGACCGGCACCTTCGGCAACAATCACATCACCAAGAGACAGACCGGACTCGACAATATATTCCGTCCCGTTATTCAACCGAAATACATCAACCGGAGTTGACTTCGCCTTGCCATCAACCACTTTATATACGAAGACACGGTTCTGTAATTCATAAGTGGCAGCTTGAGGAATAGCAATCACACTGTCACGATACGAAGGGACAAATACCGTACCACTACCACCATTACGGAGTAGTTTCTCCGGATTGTCAAACTCCGCACGCAAACTTACCGCACCTGTACTCTCATCTATGCTCCCACTCACTGCGTTGATCTTACCGGAATGGGAATAAGCCTTACCGTTGCTCAAGGTCAACTCTACATCAGGCATCTCAGCCATTGCTTTCTGAAGCGAACCGTATTGTTGCACCAAATCCAATATCTGATTCTCATTCATTGAAAAATAGGCATAAATTTTCTCATCATCGGAAACTGTTACCAATGGTTCCGCAATATTGCTACCCACAAGAGCCCCCACACGATAAGGAATCATACTGGCAACCCCGTTAACAGGACTTTTAACTTCTGTATAAGACAGATTATTACGGGCATTGATTTCCTCTGCCCGAGCCTGAGCAAGACTGGCCTGAGCTTCTGCAAGGGAATTGCGAGCGGTTTGGAGATCAAATTCCGAAACCACATCCTCTCGGAACAACTCCTCTTTACTCTCCGCCGTAAGCCGGGCAGTAGCCAGACGGGATTCCGCACTCTTTACATTAGCTATTGCCATTTCGAGTGCAGCTTTATAAGGAACCTGGTCAATAATGAACAATACCTGTCCCTTTTTTACCACGTCACCCTCATTCAAACGAATTTCTGTAATGATGCCATCCACCTGCGGGCGTATCTCAACATACTGCCTACCTCGCAAACTAGCCGCATATCCGTTTTTTAGTGTCCGATCAGTAAATTCCACACGAAGTGTCTTGTACTTGACACCCGGCTCTTGCTGTTGTTTAGAACTACACGAAGACAGCAATACCAAAACTGATAATAAAACGAAGAAAACTTTCATTATTTTTCTGTTTGTTTATTTATTATTATTGAATGAAAATTAGTTTCCAAAAACAGTCGGTGACAAATCTAAAAAGATTTTGCATACATTCTAAGAATGTGTTGACGAACAGTAGAAATGTGTTGACGAACGACAACAATCCAGCGTTTGAAGTATGAGAACAAAGAATTATCTTTGCAGAAACAACTTAATATTTAATATAAAAAGACCAAGTATAGATGTTTCTAAAAAGAATAAAGAAAAAAGTGAGGGGAACAGCAGAAAGTGCCGTTGCATATCCCAGAATAACCCTCTATGTAGACCTGCTCTTTTGTATAATCATATTGCCCCTAACTATCCTGCTTGTCCCAGTAGACAAATGGTTTGTAACTCAGCCTGCTTTTGTAGTGACGCTGGTCATATATCTTTACCTACTTTATTTCGTCTACCGCAAAGTGAGTATTCCATCACTGTTCATGCGTAAAAGGTATGGATGGATTATAATGACAGTTATCATGCTCTTGTTTGTAACTGAACTAATGACTCATTTCCCCTTGCCGGAAAATCCTCACTCCAAACTGCCTCTGGATTTCCGCCGCCATTTGCATTCCCAAACCGTATGGTTCTTTTTCCTTATCATATCCGGTTTTGGACTGGCCATTGAAGTCACCTTCGAACTTTTCCGTCAAATGCTTGCCCGTCAAGAAGTGGAAGCAGAGAAAAACCGCGCCGAACTGGCCATGTATAAAGCACAGATAAATCCACATTTTCTATTCAACACTCTCAATACTCTGTATGGACTGGTTATAACTAAATCTGACCTGACCGAATCCGCCTTTGTCAAGTTCTCCAATATTCTCAAATATATGTACCATAATGCCTCAGTCGAAAAAATAGACGTAAAAAGTGAAATAGAATATATCCGACAATATGTTGAACTACAACAGTTACGTCTCAACCATCACACCAAGGTCATATTCAAGAGTCATACAGATCAGGAATATGTGAAAATTCCTCCAATGATCCTAATCACCTTCGTGGAAAATGCATTTAAATATGGGACATCTTCTTCCGAAGACTGTACCGTGCTCATACGGATTGTCGTAGAAGACGGTACATTACTTTTCAAGACATGTAATTCCATCATGAGAGAGAAAGAACAGGATAGCCCCTCCATAGGTATAGAAAACTGCCGAAAGCGTCTGAGACTACTTTATCCTGAACGTTTCACATTGCTTACGGAAAAGGATGAGAACAAACGGGAGTTCAGAACAAAATTAATCATACAGCTTTCATGAGAAAAATTAACTGCATAGCCATAGACGATGAACCCATCGCGCTATTTATCATCAAACAGTTCTGTGATAGAAAAGGAGGTATGGAAATAACCACCTTCTGTGATCCCCGCATTGGGTTGGAAGAAATCATACGAACAAAACCGGACTTAGTATTTCTTGACATTGAAATGAACGGTCTCAATGGTCTGGATGTAGCAAAAGCTTTACCTGTGGAATGTACCCTTATCTTTACTACTGCACACGCCAAATACGCACTCGACGGTTTCAATCTGGATGCCGTGGATTTTTTGCACAAGCCTATAGCTTATAAACGTTTCGAAAGGGCTGTGGAGAAAGCTATGCTACATATAGGAGGACTTACAGAACCATGGAATGAAGCCATGCAGGAAAATATTGTCGTAAAGCAAGACTACACCAGTATAACTGTACCTATTTCCGATATATTTTATATTGAAGCAATGGAGAATTATAGCAAAATATTCCGAATCTGTGGAGAAAATATCATTTCGAGACTTAATATAAAAGCTCTCCATGGAATGTTGCCCAAAAACTACTTTTTAAGAGTGCATCGTTCTTTTCTGATTCCATTAAACAAGGTCAGCCAATTCTCCAAACAGGAAATACATCTTCAAGGACTTGAAAGAACCATTCCCGTAGGGAGAAGCTATGCTAAGTATATATATGAAGTACTGTCTCAAAACAAAAGAAAATAGGGGGCATCTGGATAGCCACGAACGTACCGATGCTATCTTGAAATCTCTTATGCTGTCCGGAGATAAGTGACATGCCTACACAAACAAGGTTCTGTTTTTATAACCGACATCTCTACCATTATTTAAGGACGTATAAAAGATAGACTTCTGTCTTCTTCCGCAAACAAGATTGCCGTATTCACCAGTGCCAGATGGGAATATGCTTGTGGAAAATTGCCCAGTTGTTCTTTGGTATTGAAATCGATGTCTTCACTAAACAATCCCAAATGGTTTGCATATTTCAGCACCTCATCAAAAAGACACCTGGCCTCTTCTCTTCTACCTGTAACAAACAACCCTCGTATCAACCAGAACGTACAAATGGTAAAAGCGGAAGAAGGCATGCCAAAATCGTCCTCACTGTTATAGCGATACATCAATCCCTTATAAAACAACGCTTTCCGGACAGCTTCCACCGTCTTATGATAACGGATATCATCAGCTTGGATGAACCCGTAAGGCTCCATCAGTAGCAAAGATGAATCCAACGCTTCGTTATCGTAAGCCTGAGAGAAACTTTGCATTTTTTCCTTCCACCCATGTTCCATCACATCCTGGCGGATATTATCAGCTTCCTGCATCCAGCGCTCGGAATCACCGTATTTGCCCAACATACGGGCTATCTTCACACCCCGATCCAAGGCCACCCAGCACATCACTTTAGAAGAAACAAAATGGCGGCTTTCCCCCCTGATTTCCCAAATACCTTTGTCTGGCTTCTGCCAGTCTTCCTGAACAGTGTCAAGAATACTTTTCACCATTTCCCACATGTCTTCTATCTCATCCAATGTTCCCGGCATCAAGCGATAATACTGGTAAATTAAGTCCATTAAATATCCGAAAGAATCATTCTGCCGTTGATGATACGCATCGTTCCCTATACGGACAGGTCTGGAATCTTTGTAACCAGAAAGATGCTCCAAAATAACTTCAGTCAATTTGCGTTCTCCGCGTATCCCATACATAATCTGATAGGATCTCCTGTTAGCAACAAATGTGGACTGTATAAATTTCATAAAACGCCTGGCAGCACCCGCATGCCCTACTCGGAACATGGTTTCGATTGACATGGAAGCATCCCGCAACCAGCAGAACCGGTAATCCCAATTTCGAACATCACCCACCGTTTCGGGCAGACTCGTAGTTAATGCCGCCAGTACAGCACCCTTATAGTAAGACATCAGTTTCAATACCAACAAGCTTCGTTCTATCACGTCATTATAAAGTGTATACTTTTTACTTCGATTTGTCCAGTTCAGCCAGTAAACCAACGTCCGACAATACTCCAGTTTTTCACGTTCAATATCTATCGGAATCACTTTTTCATTATAGGAAAGCAACATAAATTCGTCTTTTTCAAGCTGTACGGTTCGCTTCAACGAGATGTCCTCCAAAGGCAAGGAGGAATACAGATATTGCCTGTCTTTGCTATCGGAAGAACAATAAGTCTCGATATAATCAGAGGTTGTATTATAAATGACTTTCCCACGGGCATAATTCGGAGCTGGACTATATTTAATTTTAAACTCCGGTTTACCTCTTACCAGATGAATATAGCGGTACAGCTCAGCCGGAATATATTGCCCCTTACTATCATTCTTAAAACGATAACAGGGCATGAAATCGAGTACATCAAATTCTCCCGCTTCTGATAAGAACTTGGTAGAAAGTATATTAGTATGTGGAACATACGTTTGTAATATCCGATAATCAGAATTTACCTCGAAACCGAAGCAGCCTCCCTTCTCCCGGTCGAGCAACGCTGCAAAAATAGATGGGGAATCAAAATCCGGGAAACATAACCACTCCACATTCCCTGTTTCGGAAATCAGAGCAGCAGTACGCCCATTGCCTACAACACCATAATTCAAATTCATCGTACAATCATTTTATAATTTCTTCAATAAACCTTTCAAAAAATCGACAGTTGTCTCTATACGCCTCTTTATCATTTCACCCTTACGGTGTCTCTGCTCCCTTCTGGCAAGTGCACTAAGAAACGGCAGGACATCCTGCTGTGAAGGTAAATTATAAGAGGCTATTTCCGAGATACTGCCAACCTTTATCGCCACCGCATTACGTGGTAATGCCTGAAACATGTCGTCATCGGTTGTATCATCCCCTATGGCCAAAATAAAATCATAATGCATATCAACCATCAGACGTTTTACTTCAGACCCCTTGTTATAATCAGGTGATTTTATCTCTACCACTTTGTTGCCCTGCATAATCTGCAATTTCTGCCGAGAACAAATGGAGATCAGTGCATTTACCAGTTGTTGGGCACGCAAAGCCCCCAACCATGCATCACTTTCCCTGTAATGCCAAACAAGAGCGGTCTCTTTCACTTCCAGACGGGCGCCCGGAGTTTTGCTGACAAACAATCGCAAAATAGACAGCAAACCGTTTTCCCAATCCATTTTTTTCATATTGTTGTGCCATACTCCATGTTCCTTGTAGAAAGCTCCATGTTCTGCCGCAAAAGAAACGGGAAGATTACCCAGCCATTTCTCCAATGTATAATGGTCACGTCCGCTATTTATCACCACATGGTTTGCCGGATCATCAGCCAATCGCTGCAACAACGCGATCAGTTCCGGTGTCGGCTTCGCATCTTCCGGTCTGGCTTTGAAAGCAACCAATGTCCCGTCATAATCCAGTAAAACCAACCGGCGTACCGCCTGATCATACCGAAGTTTAAGGGATGCAATCGTAGCTGCCGTAAGCCGCTTATGCCGTAATTGTTCATTCTTCAAATAGGTGTTTCTCAGTTCATGGATAAAATCGAAAGCCCATTTATCCACTGTCTGAACGGATATGACGGCTTGCATACGTTTTAAGCGGTGTACCTGTTCTTGCACAGGCATTTCCAATGCATGGCAAATGGCGTTCTCTATTTGCTCTGTATCGTTCGGGTTGATTTGGATGGCACCGGTCATCTCTACGGAGGCACCCGCCATTTCACTCAGTATTAAGACTCCCGGAGTATCAGACTTTGCCGCCACGTATTCTTTCGCCACCAGATTCATACCGTCACGCAAAGGTGTCACTAAAGCAATATCCGCCACACAGTACATGGCTACCAGTTCCTCCCACGTAAAACTGTGATAGAAATAACAAACCGGTGTCCAGTCCATAGTGGAATAACGCCCGTTAACAGAGCCTATTTCTTCATCTATACGGGTTTTCAATTCAGCATAACTACCCACATGATCGCGTGAAGGCACAATGATCATGGCAAGCGTCACTTTTCCGTGATACTCAGGATGATGTTCCAGAAAAGAAGAGAATCCATGCAGACGATGCAAGATACCTTTACTGTAATCAAGTCTATCTACGGATAATATCAACTTGTGATTTCCAAAAAGCTTGCGAGTATGATCAATAGCTTGCTTTACTTGAGGATTACAAGAGGCCTTATGATAGGAGTCATAGTTGATTCCCATAGGCAATGCATCTATTCGCGCCACACGATTTCCAAGTTGTACTTCATCCAATTTGAACTCAAGATGCAACACACGTTCCACGGCACTGATAAAATGCCGCATATAATCGTGCGTGTGGAAAGCAATAAAATCAGCTCCCAATAAACCTTTCAATATTTCAGCCCTTTCCGGCAGTATACGGAAAAGTTCGTAGGAAGGGAAAGGTATATGGTGGAAATAACCGATGCTCAGATCCGGATAGACCTTGCGCAACATGGCGGGTAACAACATCAACTGATAGTCCTGTACCCAAACCACGTCTCCTGGGCGTATCACACGGCAAATTTCATCACAAAACAGCTGGTTCACCTCTTTATAAGCTTGCCAGAAAGATTTCTTATACAATGTATAGGCATAAAAATAGTGACAGAGAGGCCAGATTGTACTGTTACTATAACCTTCGTAGTAATCCCTGATTTGTACTTCCGTAAGGAATACCGGATGAAAGTTCATTTTATCCAGTTCAGAGGTAATTTCCAATTTTTCCTCTTCTTTGTCAACACACAATCCTGGCCAACCGATCCAGTGTTTCTCATAGGAAATCTGAAGGGAATTAAGCCCGGTGGTCAATCCGCCTTCACTGCGTACAAATGAGAAAGTCCCATCTGCACTGGTAACCTTTACCGGTAATCTGTTTGATATAATATAAAGTTTCATGATATTTCTATATCAATATATATACCAATATGGTCAACTACAGCACAACACACTGATAAATAATCAACTAACAAGAATATATTCAATTGCACATATCTCCTAAAATGAAAATCCCCTTTCCATTTTGAAAGAGACAGGGATTTCATACCGGCAGTAAATTACTAAATGCCCATTATTTGTATCAATAGTTGAAACTTTTTCTCTACAAAAACACCTTTTAGAAAAAGGAAGTGAGGGAAATGGTACTTCCCTTACTTAAAGAGAATGCCAACCAAATGCTAAAAAGGTAAAGGATATATAGCAAAAAAAGAGTTGACAATTAATTGCCAACTCTTCTCTAAATATACTTTGATTCACTTGTAACCACCAAAAACATTGCTTATCTTTGTGTTACAGAGATATTTGAAATGATGCAAAGCAATGTAATATGTGGCAGGACTTTCACTACTATATCATTACCTGCCTTTTTAAAGAAACGCTTTTAATCGCTGATGTCCCATAAGAGAAAATATCAACACCAATAATAAAAAAGACAATGAAAAAAGAAATTCTGTTTGTACTGTTAAATAACTTTGCCGATTGGGAAGGAGCTTATATTGCCCCGAACCTCACTTTGGGTGTTGAACCCGGAAGTGAAAGCAAATATGTAGTTAAAACTGTGGCTGTCACTAAAGATCCGGTAGTATCATGCGGTGGCTTTAAGGTATTGCCCGATTACGGTATCGACAACATTCCTACCGATTATGCAGGAATAGTACTCATTGGCGGTATGAGTTGGTTCACTCCGGAAGCTGAAGCCATCGTTCCTTTGGTAAAAGACGCCATTGAGAATCGAAAGTTAGTAGCAGGAATCTGCAATGCTTCAGTCTTTCTTGGAATGCACGGTTTTCTAAACAAGATAAAGCACACCAGCAACGGATTGGATTACCTAAAGGCTTATGCCGGGGCAAACTATACAGGTGAGAACTTCTATATAGACGGACCAGCAGTCAGAAGTGAAAACATTGTAACCGCCAACGGGTTTTCTGCTCTGGAATTCTGCCGTGAAATACTCTATGCGCTGGAAGCAGACTCTACCCAGAAGATAGAGAGAAGTTACCGTATGCACAAAACAGGTGTTTGGGAAGACCCGGAAATGGAATAAACGGAATAGGCTGGATACAGATATAGTACAGAAAAACGACTCCGGATAAAGAACGATTATACGATACTGAAAGATGGATGACAAAGAACTTATTTTTGAAACCAGGGCATTGTTTCGAGAATGGCTGGAAAACGCAGGTACAACGAGCGACGGGATTTGGTTGGTATTTGCGAAAACCAATACACTAAAAACACTGTCGGCTCATGAAGCACTCGAAGAAGCATTGTGCTTTGGCTGGATAGATGGTCAGATGCAATCCATCAATGAGAACAAGTATAGAAAATATTTTGCCCGGCGAAGAGAAAAAAGCAATTGGTCGGACAAGAACAAAGAGCTGGCTCGGAAACTTATTCAAAAGGGACTAATGACTCCGAAAGGAATGGAAGCCGTAGCCTGTGCAAAACAAAACGGACAGTGGGACAACTCCAAACGTAGCACCGCCTCCGAAGAGCAAATCCGGATGTTCAGACAGCTCATTGAGCCACATGAACCTGCTTATACAAATCTATTGGCCATGTCCGATTCTGTGCAGCGCACCTATACATTGTTTTATCTGGATGCCAAATCGGATAAAACTCGCCAAACTCGTATGGAAAAGATTATCGACAGACTTAATAAGAACCTCAAACCCATGTAGCCACGACTTTTATGAATGTTGAAAGGGAAAGATAAAGCCGCATATCAGCACCGTGCTTAGCGACACTAAGCACGGTGCATACTACCTGTATGAATAGTGCTTAACAAAGGTAAGCACCCGGCTTACGGTCATTGGTATGCCTTTTCATTTTTTCTCTACGCCCTTTCACCCAGTACCCTCCCGATATAAACAAGAAAATTTAGCTGTACCGCATCAGAACGTCACATCCATCTTCACCATAAAGGTACGCGGAGCTGCTACCGACATCGGCCGGGAAGAATACTCCTTATTCAACAAGTTATCAACCATAAACTGAAATGCAACCTCTTTTGTAGCCTTTACTCCCAGACGGATATCCACCGTAGCATAATCCGTATTGTGTTTTTTTCAATAAGTAGCTAATGTTTCGCCATCGATACTACCGAAAAGCAAACTACACACATAATCCATCACTTCCGGATTGCCATTCGGTTTTTCACGCTCGTCCAACATGATATAATCCACCGCAAGCGTCTTACTTCTCCAAGCCACATTCATACCCAGATTTATACGTTTCCACTCAAAATCGAGCGTAGTTTTAAAAGTATGTTTCTGGCGATATTTCAAATATTTGGAATTATTCGACTTCTCTTTCATCTGCAAAGGATCGGTATAAGTATCCTCCAATGCATTACGTTCTTTATAATCCGCATCACGCGGCTCAGTGTATACATAGCCCAAGTTATAATACAGTTTCGTGTTCTTATTAAAATTATATACACCATTTGTGCTGACTTCCATCCCATAAATCCGCGCTTTGGAAACATTGTGGAATTGTGCTCCAATACCGAACCCTCCTTGACCAAGCAACATCTCGACCGCATCCGAAATGCTGTTTATCATCTTGTTGTTGCCATTATTGAACAATCCGAACTGGAATTCGATCATATCTTTATACTCGGTATAAAAACCTGCCACGTCCAACATCCCCTGAAGATTACCAAGCTTATACCTTTGCTTGAAACCAAGTTCGGCATTGAAACCTTTCTCCGCACGAATATTTTCATTCGGATATACACCTACCCCACCGATGTCCTTACGCAGATATTTCTCTACTACCGACGGATTGCGATACCCCTGTCCAAAGCTGGCGCACAGAAAACTATAATCGGCAAGCTGACAATTCAACCCGGCACGCAAAACCGGACGAAAAGGAACTTTTGTCCCAAAAATCTTTGTTTCGGCCTCCCGGTAATGATTATTTATACGATAATATTCGGCACGCACTCCGGCCGAAACGCTCAGACGATCCCCAAAACGTTGATCGTATTGAAAAAAAACAGCCAGATTATCACTCTTATAAACCTGATCGATGGCCGAAGAATAGTGACGAGTATGCCGGAAAGTGGTTCCGGCAGTGATCTGTGCACCACTATCCCAGCGTTTATTAAACTGATAATCGAGAAAATAATCGTTGCACTCATCCGTTCGCGTACTACCATTATTCCGTTCCGGATTAAGAATATCAGAGAGCCAAGGCACCAGATCACCGGGCATCTGCCCATTCTGCAACACACCCAAATCAGAGGGCAGACCACTTGCCATCATCCAGGCAATAAGGTCACAATAATCGGTAGTAGTAGCATTGGGGAAAATAGGATTCAACAAACCGAGCGCTCCGTTGACCGCACCATTCAAATCACCTTGCAAAAGCGGCTGCACCAAAGGCTAATCTCCACAATGGCTGATAATCACCCGCATCCTTCAATATACAAGTTAAAAAAGTCATTTTACACAGGACTAAAATCACCAAGATTTACCCATGATTCTCAGAAGTTTCTTATGTTTGCACACATAAATTATCAGTTGATCCTTTAATTCAAATTCAAACCATGAGATTCATTACATTACTACTTACTGCGTTTATCAGTTTACAATCGTTCAGCGAAGAAAAATTCCCGGATGGAACTCCCATTCCCGACTGGTTCAGACAAAATGAAGTTGTCAATATCCAGACATTAGGTAAGAAATACAACATTCTTGAATACGGTGTCATCAACGACAGCACCCTTCTCCAGACCGAGAAAATCCAATCGGTCATCGACCAGGCATCCCAACAGGGAGGTGGCGTTATCGTCATCCCTAAAGGCACATACCTCAGCGGCTCTCTTTTCTTCAAACCGAAGACCCATCTGTATCTGGAAGAAGATGCCGTTTTAAAAGGAAGCGATGATATCAGCAATTTTCCTATTATCGATACGCGCATGGAGGGACAGAGCTTGTCATACTTTGCCGCATTGGTAAACGCCGATAAAGCAGACGGGTTCACGATCTCCGGAAAGGGAACCATCAACGGTAACGGGCTGCGTTACTGGAAGTCCTTCTGGCTGCGCCGCAAAGTGATACCCAAATGCACAAATATGGACGAATTACGTCCACGGTTGCTATACATCTCTAATAGTAACGATGTACAAATTTCCGGCGTCAGCCTTATCAACTCCCCTTTCTGGACTACCCATCTTTACCGTTGCAACCGTGTGAAGTTATTGAACCTGCATATTTTCTCTCCCGCCACCCCGGTAAAAGCTCCGAGCACCGACGGTATCGATATAGATGTTTGCAGCAATGTGTTGGTGAAAAATTGCTATTTATCAGTAAATGACGATGCCATTGCCCTGAAAGGCGGTAAAGGGCCGTGGGCGGATCAAGATCCCAATAACGGCGGCAACAGCAATATCATTATAGAAGATTGTACCTACGGTTTCTGTCACAGTGGCCTGACGTGCGGAAGCGAATCCATCCATAACCGCAATATTATCTTCCGCCGTTGCAAAATCAACAATGCGACCCGCCTTTTATGGCTGAAGATGCGTCCGGACACCCCACAAAAATATGAATATATCCTCGTAGAAGACATCACAGGAGATGCCAAAAGTTTCTTATATATCAAACCTTGGACACAATTTTTCGATCTCAAGGATCGCAAGGATATTCCGATGTCTTACTCCGACCATGTGACCCTGCGTAATATCGATCTTGAATGCGATGTATTTTTCCACGTAAGTCAATCCGACCAGTATAAACTGACAAACTTTACTTTCGAAAACTTGAATATCAAAGCAAAGAAACCAGAATGCAACAAAGAAATAATCAACCCGTTCATCTGGAAAAACGTAAAAGTAGTGCCTGTACAGGGAAATCCCTCAAGTAAGCATTAAAGATATGGATTCCACAACCCTCTTTGTTCTGTTACAAAACAAGAGATTTGTGGAATCCGTATTTAAAAAGGTCAGATGACGGACCCTCCCATCTCGCAGTAAAAGAGCCCTCTCTTTGCAGGATATCAGAATTTTATCAATCGTTTAGGAGAACCGTGCCATGAACATCCCAGACAATACACTTCCGTAAAATCGAACCCTTCCGTCGAAGCTTCCTCATCTTTGGGAATCACAACTCCTTCTTTCGTGATATATACCAACAACCGGTCTCCTTGCTTGTTCTTTACATACATGCCGGCAATTTTACATTGTGGACAAAGCATTTTTCTCATCCGTTCTATTCTCCTCTTTTTTTAAAATTCGGCTGCAAAGATAATCCTATTATCAGAAACTAATAGAAAATAATGCCTCAACCTGAAACTTTCCATAATCGATCGGCTGAATCAACCGCACGCCTGTTGTGATCGGATAGCTCATCCGCAATACATTCCAATCGAAAATAAGGTCCGTTCCGAAAGAGCTTTGAGTGGTCCATGCACCCTTGCTACGGGCTTGATTACGTGACAAGTCATAAAACAGGTTGGCCCGCATTCTCCGGATATAGATCAGAGAACCGATACTGAAATCGGGAGAAAATATAGGAAGGGCATAATCTGCCTTAAACGCCCACTGCCGGTGCGTTTGATATTGGAAATTATATCCTCGCGGTTTCTCCAGCAAGTGTTTGGGAAGGTACAAAGCCTTGCCGTCAAGCTCCTGGTACTGATATCCGAAACGAAGCATCAGCCCGTGATTACGAAGAATACCGGGCCAGTAAGTCGTTAACCGGCCTGCATAAAGGGCACCGTAATTCTCCTTGTTGAATGGAGTGGTGAGATACTGCAAACGGAGCTGGTAACCATTACGGGGTAAAATATCCCGTTGCGCTTTCCGCCTGTAATTATAGAACAATATTTCCGGCAACACATATTGGAAAGCATGAAACTCCCGGCTGCCATATTCCTGATACCGGTTATTCGTAAAATAATAACTCACCGCAGGCTGTATGCCGCGTATACGATGGTTACGGGTCAAGTTGAAAGGAAGATAAATCCGGGCTTCAGCCTCCAGATAAGTACGACCGGTATAATATCCCCGCGTCACCTGTTGCCCCTTGTCGTTCTGAGCCCAAGCCATATCAAAAGCTTTATCACCATAATCGGCAGCAATATTAACGACCGGAAACCAGCCTTGATAAGTAAACGACAGTTTGCCGTGATGGTAACCTTTATCATAATACCAGCCAGCCTGCATAATAGCCGTGTTCAAGGTGTTTTGAGACATGATGGTCGCCCCGGGTTTAACGATCGTACTCAGATCGGAAGCACTCGTGTTCATAGCTTCGGCCACATCATAATAGAAAGGCGCCCAACTATGAATCTTGAAAGTATGCACACCCTTCCGATAACGCTTGGGTTGAAAATCCACCGGTTCCAAACGAGCCGAATCCAGATTAAATTTCTCTTGTCCGGCCAAAGTCTCCACAAAGGGCATAGAGACCGGACGATCAAAATCTGTCTTCTCCGCTAAAAGACTATCTGCCGGAAGAGAAGCGATCCGGTAACCGTTTGCTTGATAATCAGCAAAGAACAGGCGATTTCCCGAATGTGTAAATGAAGGATCAAAGGCACCGAAGCGCGCACACGTCAAACGATAAACCTGATGGTCCGCCAGATCCAAACAATAAAGATTATTAGTTCCATTCGCCCCGGATTCGAAGTAAATCCGTCCGTCTTTCCAGACAGGAGAAGTAATATTAACAGAAGCAGTGCTCAACAGCTCTTCCCATTGCCCGGAAGAAGGGGTAAACTGCAACAGGCTGATTCCGGCATCTGTCACTGCAACCGCTACCACTTCATCCTGATCCGTAAACGTCAGTTCTTTAATAAAAGCATTGCCCGGCACCTGAAAAGCAAACAGTTCTTTACCATCTTCAAGCTCTACCAGTACAAGCTGATTCTTTCCGTCGACCGTAGTCCGTGAAACAGCAGCCATCTTTCCGTTTTTATCCACCGACGGAGAGAGATAACGCTGTCGGGGAGTGATACTTTTTATACGTCCCTCTTTCAGATCATAACACTTCAGCACGGAATAATTCTCATGTGTCCAGCGAAGGCCGGGAACGATCTCTGTCCAGTATATCTTCCCGTTACGGTAGTCGAGACGGCTATTGATACTGCCGATATAACTCAACCGTTTCTCTTTCCCATGAACGATTGTCACCAGCGAATTGATATCTTTCAATCCCGACTTCACGGCAACTACCGTAGAATCATCGACCGGACAGGGATACCTGTACGAAGTATAATCTTTTTTATCGGGCGAATGATAGGATGGAACAAGACTGCAAGTATCCTGTTGTTCCCATTCCTTCCGCAAATAATCGAAAGTATCCTGATAAAGCCGTTTAAAGCTGCTTCCCGTATAATGTTTGAACGAACCCTCAAAGAAAATATTACGGACATAACGACTGGTCGTTTTATCCCAAATATCGGCTCCGTACCGTTGTCGTGCATAGGAAGTGAGATCATAACCCAGCGCGTAATACGTACCGGTATAATTCTTGTACGAACCCAATAACCATTTATCGAAAGAATAAAACTTATCCCCTCCCAACATTTGTGCACGATAAGCCATATTAAACTCCGGCAACCGTCCTCTACCACCGTTAGACATGGCCGTTTCAGTACCTACCGCATCGCCCTCCAGAAACCAGACCGGCAGAAAAAAGGCAGCAACGCCCGCCGCCTGCTCACCTATCAGATAATAAAAAGGCTTGAAAATTCCACTCATCACCTTTCCTGTCTGAAATACATGACGTGATTCGTGCAGTATCAGATGTTTATCCCACCTCTGAACTCCCAGATCGGAAGAAGGAGTCGTGATAAGTTCCATCCGGCGGGGAGCCCACGACACCATACCGTTAGACTGCATATTGGCAGGATGAAGAATAACGGGAAACCGGGCTTTTATCGGCTTACCGATGGTTTTCTGTATATGGGGGTAAGCATTTTCAAGATAAAGTGCATAATGGTAAGCCATAGAATCCGTTCCCTGCGGATAAACCAGATTATAGTGCGGTAACCGCACGATATTCCATTTAAAACGGGCAGGATCCGAACCATAATCCATAAATTGGGCGCGAATACTAATCGAAGCCGACAGACAGATAAACAAAAGAAAGAGATATTTCGATTTTGACATTTACAAGGTTCATTTAATTGACAACTACAAAGCTATAAAAAATCTTCTGGGTTATCAGCTAAAAGTAAATAAAATCGGAAATAAGTACCACAATATTCAAATAAAAGAAATGATTGTCCGCATGAACTCACAAAGCTACACAGACTTTTTATCCGATAATTGCATATGCAGAATCGGGAAAGGCTTTCCCATTCCATCTACAGCATCCCGACCGACAACTTCAAAACCTCTGTTCTGATAAAAGTGAAATGCTTTCTCATTTTGCTCGTTCACGTCAACTTTATATATCCGTTTTTCATGAACGGCAAAATCAATCAAACACTTGCCATATCCCCGTCCCTGCTCATCGGGATGCACGAAAAGCATTTCTATGTTATCTTCGCTCAATCCTAAAAATGCCGCAATCCGGCCGGTACTGCCGCGAAGCATATAAAGCTCTACGGCCTGAAAATACTCATCCCGCACCAGAGGTTTATAAAACAGAATATCATTTTCCGTCAGAAAGTGATGAGTACTACGGACTGCCAGCTCCCATATCCGGAGCAATTCATCATAGTCTTGCGTATCGGGTTGTTCGATCATAAAATATTCCGGTATTAATTCGATTGCAAATATAAAGCTTTTTTTCTATTATGTTACCTTCCGTTCCGTACAAATGTTCTCAGCCTTCATTCAAGACCGTTTCACAATGCAATAATCCCTATGATAAAAGGACCTTCTTATCAGAACTAATCCAATGCCAGACACATCAATATACTCCTAATAATCAAACAGATATATTCCATTTTCTCTGAAGTCACATTTCCCACATCCAAAACATCCGGATGATTTCAGTAACAACATCCGGGTGTTCTGCATAAGAACATGGGGATGTTGTCAACCAAAACATGGGGATGTTTTACAACTAAGAATATAAACTTTGATGCAGTAACAATATACCTGCAAAACATGGAGAAGTAGCGTCTTCCATATATCACAAACATACTTATCAATGCTCCGCTTTCCTTTCGAACTTCATCACCTGGCCTGATACCGGATGTATAAATTCTAAATATTCGGCATGCAGATAGAGCCGTTCTGCCCTTCTTCCATAAAGCTCGTCGCCTACAATAGGGCAGTTCAATCCGAGGGGATGAGCGGCATGCACACGCAACTGATGTGTGCGTCCCGTCAATGGGTAGAAAGCAATACGCGTCCGGTTCCCTTTTTTTTCAAGAACCTTATACCGGGTAATGGCAGGCTTGCCCGCTTCTTCATGAACCACTTGCCGGGGCCTATCCAAAGGATCCGGACAAAGCGGTAGTTTTATCTCTCCTTCATCCTGCGCAGGCGTACCGTCCAACAAGGCAATATACCGTTTTTTCACCGTGCGGTTCTTAAACTGCGCCTGAAGATGCTGATGTACCTCCTTAGTTTTGGCTATCAATAACAAACCGGATGTCGCCATATCCAACCGATGCACGATTATCGGTCCCGTAGCATCCGGATATAGCTCTTTCACTATACTATACACAGAACCGGTACTTCCCTTCCCCGGAACGGAAAGCATGCCAGCCGGCTTATCGATCACCAACAACCAGTCATCTTCAAAAAGGACCTCCAGTTCTGTATCGTGAGACGGACTTTTTGATAACGGATCGGGTTCCACATCCAGTCCTTTCAACATATGTTGCAGTATCGGTTCACACTTTCCTTTACAAGCAGGGTAGTAATAGCCGTGATGCCGAATCTCCGTTTTAGGAGAATTTCCCCACCAGAATTCGGCCATAGCAATCGGCTTCAATCCATGTATATAAGCATATTGCAACAGCTTCGGAGCAGCACATTCACCGGCTCCTGCAGGAGGAGTTTTCTGTACCGTCTGCTCGAAGATCACACATAAATCCTTCACTTCCCCAAGCCCGTTTCTCATCTTAAATTGTTCGAAAAGTCTTTGTTGCAGTTCTGCCGAGCGCTTCTTTCTTTCTATCTTAAGCGATTCTATCTGCCTATCATATGCATCGATCTCTGTTTGCAAGACAGCCACTCTATTTTTCCAATACTTTTCCAGACGCTTTAATTCGGCTTTTTGGTATTGGCTCTCACGCACCATAGCAGCCTGCTCCTCCTTATCCGGGTGTTGCTTCCGACGCTGCGCACGTGCTTCTTTGGCAACCTTCAAAACAGATTTGGCTTTCTCCGTCTCCTGCCTACCCGCATGTATCTCTTCCTCCAACCCATGTTTCAAATCCAGATAATGCGGATGCTGCTCCAGCTTTCTGATCCGGGCATTAATGGCTGATATGTTTTCCTCTTCTATCTTGAAGAAGCCATCCGGCTGCAATAAGTCATATACAGGAGGAACAAAGAATGAATGCAGATTTCTACCGGCCAGATTACCGGAAAAAGCAGCCAAATAACCAATCTCGTTCTCTTTGGTCTGTACGACCAGTACGCCGAACATCTTGCCCTCACGCAGTTCTTCCTGCCAGTTGTCCTGTGCCGCGATGTAAGCCTGTACCTCTTCGGCTGCCATGACACACAAAGGATGGGGAGTATAATGAAAAGGATAAGTGAATTGTCCGGGCAAAGCGATGTGAACAATAGATCGGGCAAAATGATGCAACATATATTTTCAAACTATTTGAAACAGGATTATCTTTAAACTCCTGATGGAGTTATTGCTTGCAAAATAAATTCTATTTGCCCAGTATTGCAAATATTACCAATGAAAGTTTGACCCGTTATCATAAAAAAACATCATTTTTCTGCATCTCTTTTTGAACAAAAAATCATCTGATGCGTTTATAATTATGCAAATCAGCCTGAAGCTCTTTATGCATATGCGAATACCCATAATGAAGCGACCGTATGCCTCCCCGGCATAGACAGGTAAGATTGCATAGTAGTTTTGTCGTGTTTTATTTTGTGTTTGTGTTGTGACGGTGCTGCGATGTGAATCGAAGTACCGTTTTTTTATATGCATGTAAAGATTATCATTTTTAATCGAAGCGGATTTGCTATCAGAAAGTTTCTCCGTATCTTTGTCCTATCATGGCAGAAAGGAACGAATTACACCCCAAAAACAAGCATAACGGACAGTATGATTTCACCAAACTGACCGAAGATTATCCTCCGCTCAAAAAGTTTGTATCACTCAATCCATACGGTTCTCAAACGATTGATTTTTTTAATCCACAGGCAGTAAAGGTACTGAATAAAGCATTGCTGATCAGTTATTATGGCATTCGATATTGGGATATTCCGAAAAATTATCTGTGTCCGCCTATCCCGGGAAGGGCCGACTACATTCATTATATTGCCGAGTTGATCGGTACGGAAAATACGGCAACCGGAATATCCGGACGGAAATGTCTGGATATCGGCGTAGGAGCCAATTGCATTTACCCGATCATCGGGTGTACGGAGTACGGCTGGACTTTCGTGGGTTCGGACATCGACCCTGTTTCGATAGCAAATGCCAGAAAAATAGTAACCTGTAATCCGGTACTGGTGCATCGGATTGAACTGCGGCTTCAGAAAGACAGACGGAATATCTTTGAAGGAGTTATATTGCCCGACGATTTTTTCGATGTCACAATATGCAATCCTCCTTTTCACAGTTCAAAAGAGGAGGCGGAAAAGGGTACGTTACGCAAACTCAGCAGCCTGAAAGGAAAGAAGGTGTCGAAAGCTCAATTGAATTTCGGAGGGAATGCCAACGAATTATGGTGTGAAGGTGGAGAACTCCGGTTTCTGCTGAATATGATCACCGAAAGCCGGAAGTTCCGAAAAAACTGCAAATGGTTCACCAGCCTGGTATCTAAAGAAAAAAATCTGGATAAGCTATATGCCAAACTCAAATCAACCGGTGTTGCCGAATATCGAACGATACAAATGCAACAAGGCACAAAAAACAGCCGGATATTGGCTTGGCGGTTTTAGCCAACAAGCCCTTCTTTTTCAGAGCCGGATATCAATGACGACGCAACAGATGCAGAAATAAATGATTAATGTGCCCCACAACCGACTTCCCGACAACAATAAAAGTCACGGCAACCAGTATCATCAGTATTCCTAAGACAAGGCGGGGAGTAAGTCGTTCACCGAAAATCATCACACCGAAAAAGAGAGCGGTGACGGGTTCCAATGCTCCCAAAATGGCAGTAGGGGTAGAACCGATGCTATGTATCGAGATAGCCGTACAAATAAGTGAAATAACGGTAGGCAGAAAAGCCATTGCCAGTATATTGACCCATGCCGGAAAAGAAGGAACTGCCTGTAGATCGGTCATAAAATTCAGACGGACTACATAAATGGACAGCCCGAAAAGCAAGGCATAAAAAGTCAGTTTGGCTGTCGACATGGTTTTGAGTGTGGAATGGTTGACGCCGACAATATAGATGGCATAGGATAATGACGAAAGAATGACCAATAACATTCCTATCAGACTGAGCGTTTCTCCGCTATCCCCCTTATACAACATGCCGATACCCGAAAGTGCCATAAGAATACAAAATACGGTCAGCAATGATATCTTCTCATGAAAAAACAAAAACATAATGACCGCTACCATCACCGGATATACAAAAAGAATGGTAGATGCAATGCCCGCGTCCATATGCTTATAACTCATGAACAAAAGCAGTGAAGAAGCAGAAAAAAGCAATCCTCCTGCCAGTAGCGGAAGTACTTCGTTCTTTTTCAGAGCAAACGACTGCCCTTGTATTTTCATCAGAATACCTAAAATAAGCACAGCAAATGCATACCGGTAAAACAATACGGAATCCACACTCAATCCTTCTTTATACAAAGGAAGGGTAAACAACGGATTCATGCCATACGTGGCAGCAGCTACGGCTCCACATACAAATCCTTTCGCTTTATTGCTTATATTCATAACAAGGCTCTTAATTTCGGGGTGCAAATATACATCTTTTTAAAACAGGATGGTTATATTTGTATCTCCTAAAAAAATGAAAATTGAGCAAGAACCGTATAACCCGTGAAAAAAAGACAGTAGAACTGATGATCCGCCTCTACTGCCGTAAAAAAGAGAAAAACCAAACTCTCTGCCCGTCATGTGAAGAGCTGTTACATTATGCCCACGCACGACTGGACCGTTGCCCCTTCGGCGAAAAGAAAAGTTCCTGCAAGCAATGTACCGTACACTGTTACAAACCGGTCCTACGCAAGCAAATGCAAAAAGTGATGCGCTTTTCCGGCCCCCGTATGCTGATCTATGCCCCGTGGGCGGCAATAAGACATCTGTTCGGCCTATAAAAGATATTAGCATACTTACATTATTACTTTATAATAATTATCTTTGCGTAATTATCAAACAATAAAACCATGGTATATGCAAGAAGCGCTTCAGCCCTCTATTCTATGACACCCCAAAATAAAATTTGTACCATTGAAATGGTTAAAGAAGCTGTACATCAAATTATCGACTCATTCAAATATACATATTCCGAGAAACTTATTAATAATTATCCATATGAGCCTGAAACATAAAGATTACAAAGAAGCCAACATCCGTTTTCTGGAAGAAAATCTGGAAAAGGAGGGGGTTATGGAATTACCCTGTGGCATACAGTACAAGATTCTGCTAAAAGGTACCGGACCGGTACCCACTGCCAAAAACACGGTAAAGGTACACTACCGGGGAACATTAATAGATGGCAAAGTATTCGACGATTCATTTGCACGCAAACGCCCGGAAATTTTTAAAGTGAAAGAGGTTATCGAAGGATGGCAGGAAGCACTGAAAGCCATGCCGGTAGGTTCACGCTGGATCGTTTATATTCCTTACGAATTGGGATATGGCACACGGGCTTGCGGAAATATCCCCGCCTACTCCACACTTATTTTTGAAATAGAACTGCAAGGTATAAAATAAAGTAAATCAACTACTCACCCATTTTTCGGAAGATTTAATTATCTTTGTCTCTGCCAATTAAAATACGAATCATATAAAAACAAATAATGAAGCGAGCAATCATCATAGGGGCTACTTCCGGAATAGGCAAAGAAGTTGCCAAAGGATTATTGTTGCAGGGATGGAAAATAGGAGTTGCCGGCAGGCGAAAACCCGCGTTAGACGCGTTCCGTACGATTGCTCCGGATAATATAGAAGTGGAAGTGCTGGATGTGACACAGGAGGATGCTACGGAAAAACTACACAGCCTCATCAAGAAATTGGGTGGAATGGATCTGTTTCTCTTAAGTTCCGGTGTGGGGCATCAGAATATGGAATTAAATGCAGATATCGAACTGAACACTGCACGTACCAATGTCGACGGATTCATACGAATGGTCACTGCCGCTTTTCAGTATTTCCGGCAACAAGGGGACGGGCATCTGGCCGTTATCAGTTCCATTGCCGGTACCAAGGGCTTGGGTGTTGCTCCGGCATATTCGGCTACCAAACGGTTTCAGAACACCTATATCGATGCCCTCGAACAACTATCGAACATGCAAAAGTCAAACATCCGCTTCACGGATATCCGCCCGGGATTTGTGTCAACCGAACTACTGAATGATGGAAAAAACTACCCGCTACTAATGAATGTAAATAAAGTAGGAATACACATTGTACGAGCCCTCAATCGCAAACAACGGGTGGTAACTATCGATTGGAGATATGCTGTCATCGTCTTTTTCTGGCGAATGATTCCACGTTGGTTATGGAAACGGCTACCTGTAAAAACAAACTGACTTAGCAAGATCGGATAACGCTCTTTTATAAGTAACCGCCATATTTGCCGGTAATACACAAAAAAAGCTTATCACAAAAAATAATAACTAAAAAACAAATGATGGAACAGAAATTTTGCCAAAGTTGCGGAATGCCATTGAGCGATGCGACTGTATTAGGGACAGAAACGAATGGTAGCAAAAATGAAGAGTATTGCTGTTATTGCTATGCCGACGGGCACTTTACAGTGGACTGCACGATGGATGAAATGATCGATCACTGTGCACAATTCGTGGATGAGTTCAATAAAGATTCCAAAATGAAAATGACGAAAGAAGAGGCTGTTGCCAACATGAAGCAGTTCTTCCCTCTATTGAAACGTTGGAAAAAAGCCTGAGTATCCCCGATAAGACAAGGTATATCCGGTATTCATACATAGCCGGATACACATTTTGTATCGTACACTAAAGTCGTACACTAAATATGTATCCGGCATATTATATCATATGAAGAAAAGGCAATGCTCCTTTTTCTTATTTCTCTGCTCCTTCCAATACTTCCGGATGGCGTTTCAACCATGCTATGGCATATGTACAGGTAGCTTTCGGCTTTAATCCGTTAGCCATTGCATAGTCATATGCCGCTTTTACCAGAGCGGCGGCTATCCCCTGCCCTTCAATGGGACGTGGAACAATGGTGTGAATAATATCGAGACTTCCGTTAAGTAAACGATATTGAACAAAGGCCGTGCGGCCATCTACTTCCGTTTCAAACAGCTTCTGTTCGGGCTGATGTCTAATTTCATAATCCATAATCTATCAGTTTTTTTAAATGTATCTTGTCTGATCTATCCACAACAACCGGTTCGTATCATATCCCCGGCGCAATGCGGCGGTCAGTAATAATCTTTTCACATCTTCAGGCAATTGGGGAGTCCGGCTCAATATCCACAAATACTTATCGGAGCTACTGCCTATCAGTGCATAATTGTATCCCTCCCGATCCAATTCGAGTATATAATAATCGGAATAAAACCAAAGGAAGAAAGAGACTTTCAGACGTCCCGGCCTGGCGGTATCGGGAATCTTTGCACGGCCCACAGCTCGCCGGAATTTACTCCTGCCATGTGTATCCCGTTTATATCCGGCATTCAATACACTGATACTACCGTCAGGAGAAAGCTTGTAAGTAGCCGTAACCCCGGACATTCCCCGTTCGAAACGATGATCGTAGCGGGCTATCTCATACCAACGTCCCATATACCGGGACACATCAAGACGATCGATCGTACTACGGTCTACTCCTCTGAAAAGCTGTCCGACTGTATTATCGGTAAAATGCAACCCTGCTTCCTCCAATCGCCTCGGGCGTACATATTGTCCGGTAGTAAGGAAAGCGGCACCTTCGCCATACATGATCCGGAAGATAAACCGGGGGACAATAATCGTGCCCCAAGCATGATAGGCTTTTGCCAGTGCACGGGTAAAAGCAGCCTGCGTAATTTGCTGTGGAGCAACAAGATTGAAAACGCCTTGCAACGTATCATCTTCTATAAAAAGAGCCATCGCACGGCAAAGATCATCTATACTGATCCACGGAAAAGGTTGTGTGCCGGGACCGATGGCGGCGGCAAACTTCATGTTCAAGGGTCGGAGCATCTGTTCCATTGCTCCGCCGTCCGGAGAAAGTACAAGTCCGAAACGTGCTATGACCAAACGGGTCTGTGGCGGACAACGGCGGGCCTCCTTCTCCCAGGCATAGCAAAGATCGGGCAGAAAGCCTTCACCGCGTGTATTGGTATATTCATCAAAAGTTCCCGCAGAAGGATAATATCCCACGGCAGAAGCCGATATCATCAATCGGGGTTTCTGACGACCTGCTCCCAGAGCGCGAACAATACGCTGCGTTACCCGTATACGGCTATCATATAACTCATGTTTATATTCCGGCGTCCATCGCTTATTGATAGGGGCACCGGCCAGGTTGATAATGACATCACAATGCGACAATGCCTGTACCAAGTATCCAAGCATCCCTTCCCGGAACATAGGTCTCCCTAACGGAACGACCCGATGTCCCTGTTCAGTGAAAAATGCGGTGAGATGTCTGCCTATAAAGCCACTGGCTCCGGTAATTGCTATATTCATGTGACGTAAACTGTTGTTAATGTATAGTACAAAACGTATTAAAAGCACGAAAAGTTCTTTGAAGCTGCTAAAATGAGTTTATCTTTGCAGAGGAATGACTAACCCGTAACCCATAGCCATATGATTGAAGCGCCCGAAGCCTGCTGCCTGTCAGAACAACTGAACAGAACGGTCAGCGGAAAGAGAATTACCAACGTATTCGCACAGTATACCCCCCCATAAATTCGCCTGGTTTTATGGTAATCCGAAAGAATACCCCGAACGGTTGACCGGAAAAACCATCGATAAGATAAATCCCTGCGGCGGTATGATTGAAATCGAAGCCGGTGATATGATGCTTATCCTTACCGATGGTATCAACCTGCGTTACTTTACTCCCGGTGAAAAATTACCGGCCAGGCATCAATTGCTTATCGGATTTGAGGATGAGAGTTGCCTTGTTGCTTCCGTACGGATGTATGGAGGTTTATGGTGTTTTCCGAAAGAAGGATTCAATGCGCCCATAGCGGCTTATTACGAGACAGCCAAGAATAAGCCGCAAGTAATGACGGATGAGTTCTGTGAGTCGTATTTCAGAAAATTAATTTATGCGGATGAAGCACAAAAGAAAACAACAAAAGCTTTTCTGGCAACCGAACAGACCATCCCGGGATTGGGTAACGGAGTACTACAGGATATCCTGTACAATGCCCGCATCCATCCGAAAACGCGAATCCATTCCTTGTCTGCCGGACAAAAGGAGGAACTCTATCACCAGATAAAATCCACTCTTCAAGAGATGTATAACTTGGGAGGGCGCAGCACAGAGACCGATCTCTTTGGCAAAAGCGGAGGATATATACCGCATCTCTCTAAAAATACAGCCGGCACAATCTGTCCTCGTTGCGAAGATATGATAAAGAAAGAAAACTATCTGGGTGGCAGCATTTATTATTGTAGCGGTTGCCAACCGATTCAATAATGCGCACACCGCATTGAACAATGATTTTATAGAATGAAAGAAAAACGTATTACTCTAATTTTAAGTATTGCTCTGGCAGTCTGCGCCGGAGCCACCATCCCGACCCTTATCAGCAGTATTCCACCTGTCGAACCGTATTCGGTAAAATCTGAAGTACCCTATTGTGTCACCCCGCCAAGTGTTCCCGAGCAGGCTACTTTTGACGGCGAAACCATTGACTTGCGCCGGTATGACCGCCGTGAACGGATGGACCGGGAAATGATGTCCTTCACCTATATGCACTCTACTACCATGTTGATGTTGAAACGTGCCAACCGGTATTTTCCTATCGTGGAACCGATACTGAAAGCCAATGGCATCCCTGATGACTTCAAGTATCTGATGGTTATCGAGAGTAGCCTTAATCCGATTGCCCGCTCTCCGGCCGGAGCTGCCGGACTATGGCAATTCATGCCGGCTACCGGACGTGAATTCGGTCTGGAAGTGAACGACAATATAGATGAACGCTACAACGTGGAAAAAGCAACTGTTGCCGCCTGCAAATATTTCAAACAGGCTTACGAAAAGTATGGTGACTGGATGGCTGTATCTGCCGCATACAACGCAGGACAAGGACGTATCACCGCACAACTGGATAAACAATTGGCCGACCATGCCATGGATCTTTGGCTGGTAGAAGAAACATCACGCTACATGTTCCGTCTGTTGGCTGCCAAAGAGATATTCAACAATCCGCAACGTTTCGGTTTCCTGCTGAAACGCGAGCACCTCTATCCCCCTATTCCCTATAAAAAAGTGACGATCACCACCGCCATCGAGAATCTGGATGAGTATGCCAAACAAAACGGCATCACTTATGCACAATTACGTGACGCTAATCCATGGCTGCGCGAACACTCATTAAAAAACAAAACACGCCGTACATACGTTTTACACATACCTACCCGGGAAGGAATGAACTATAACCCCAAGAAAACGATTCCACATAACCCGAAGTGGGTAATTGATTAATAATGGCACATTATTCATTGGCACATTGGCTAATTATTTTATTATTATGAATTTAAGAGAGCACTTCAAACATTTTCTACATAACAAAGAGTTAAAACATAAACTCTACATTATTATTTTCGAATCGGATACTCCGGCAGGAAAGTTGTTCGATGTGGCTCTTATCATCTGTATCACATTAAGTATTCTGCTTGCCATTCTGGAGAGCCTGCAGGGGCTTCCGTCCTACCTGACGTTGCCATTCATCATACTTGAATACTTGTTTACAGCTTTCTTTACCTTTGAATATGTAACCCGTATTTATTGCTCTCCACAACCGAAGAAGTATATTTTCAGTTTTTTCGGTATCATTGATTTACTGGCCACACTGCCGTTGTATCTGGCTTTCTTTTTACCGGGAGCAAGATATCTGCTGGTGATCCGGGCGTTCCGTATCATCCGGGTTTTCCGTATATTCAAACTTTTCACTTTCTGGATGGAAGGTGAACGGTTGCTTACTTCACTAAAGGAAAGCAGCAAGAAAATAGCCGTCTTTTTCCTGTTTGTAGTGATACTCGTTGTTTCTATCGGTACCTTAATGTATATGATTGAAGGTACACAGCCCGGCACACAATTCAGCAACATACCCAACAGCATTTATTGGGCTATTGTCACCATGACAACAGTAGGTTATGGCGATATTACACCCGCAACGGCTTTAGGGAAATTCCTCTCTGCCTGTGTAATGCTAATGGGTTATACCATTATAGCAGTGCCCACAGGCATCGTATCCGTATCAATGATGAAAGAATATAAAAAGCTGAAAGATATGCAATGCCCTAATTGCCATAAAGCGGGACATGATGAGAACGCAGCGTACTGTAAATATTGTGGTTTTCCGTTACATAAAGATAGCTTACCCAAAGATAAAAAGTAAATGTCTCTTTATACTTTGTGTGTAACGTTATCGTATTTTTCAAAGATACCAATGTGTCCGTTTTTTATAACCGATAAACGAGCGGGCTGCTTTTCTGCGTTGCACTATTTTACGTTCTACATACTCCACTAACCCAAAAAGAGAGCACCCCACCGCGTAACATAAAATATCTTTCCAATCAAAAGTAGCCCCCAGAACAATCCGCGCAAATCCGTTATTTGACAATTCTAGCCTATCAGCCAACTGAAAATACTGAAACAGCTCAATGAAACAAGCAAATGCAAAGACATAAACGGGTAACCGCCGCAAAGAACGAAGTATGAAAATCCTGATAAAACAACAAATAAGTATCACTACCAATACATCTCCTATATAAGGACGGATAAATGCATCATGAATATATACGCCGATAATAATTTCGATTATCAATATCACAAAAAAGCAGGAAGCATAGATTATTCTTTTTTTCATAAATAAATCAAGTTAGTTAATGACCATACGCTTTAAAGCACGTTTCAATGTAGCCGGAACAATGATGGAATGAAACGGACGAATAAAGAAAAAGTACGTCCGCCCCCAATTATTATGAAACTGCACTAAAGTGGAAACGGTGACCTCTTTTACATTCGCCTCCATAGGACGCACGATTGCAGAAACATAGAACTGCAAATGTTTATCATCCGCCGTAAATACCGCTTCCTCCCTTGTCATATCCGGATGAGCAATTGCGAAATCTGATATTATCTTATGATATTCTGCCACTTCAGGGCCTTTCCCACCTTTCAGTCCGAATGGTTCCACAAGACAATTACGAAGTTTCATCAAAGCCTCCACCCATTGCGGATAATTTGTAAACATAGTAATGAGTACATCCGCCGGACGAATATCTCTTTCAGCCGTTATCCTACAACAAAAGGTATCGACAAAGTCAACAGGGTCTATACGAGACAGAACAGATGTACTTATCATATTCCCGGCTTTCCGGATTTGTAGTGATTCATTCATAATAAAACTCGATACTTTTATGGAAAAAGAATGGGAGATGAACGTTCTCTGGCGAAGATACGGAATTTAGGCATACATCGGTTATCAAATACTCCAAAATCTACTCTAAACAGTTCCTTTACAATAAAAAGATGCCCGAACTATAAAATATCCCTAAATGGTAGAAGGAATTGAATAACCTCACTTCTGCTTTTCGGTAAGGTATTTCCAGTACCTCACAGGCATGTCTTGCTTATGTTTTCTCGGATTGAGCCTTTCCTTGATTGTAATGGATTTAAAATAGGTCTTCCAAAGCTGTTGAAACAATTTTTCATCTTTATCCATCAAACTTTCATCAAGCATTCCGGTTATCAGATGCGAGGCGTTGCTGTCATCATCAAAAGTAACTTCTTCTACGGTTTTCAAGTCATAATAAAAACCATAACGGCGTTTCATATCATAAATCAACCATTTCTGATCGGCAAAGCGGTCTTTAAAATGTTCGATAGTCAAAGGTAATGCGTTATGCTGCGGTTCAAAGGCTGCAAAGAAAGTACCATCCGCCGCTTTCTGAAAACGGACAAACTGAAACATCCGCAACCGTTCCCAATCCACGCGTTTCCATATTTTAGAGAGTTCCAATACATCCGGATCACCGAAATTCGTTTCAATGGAACGGGGAGCATCGATGGCCTTACGAATATAACGAAACAGTAACATACCGACTTCCGGCAGCTCGGAAAGCCAACACCAAGTAATGGCTGAAAGAGCGGAGGCCGAAAGTTTCTTCTGTAATCCGCGCCATACCCGTCCGGCCTTTTCTTCATCAGTGGTTACCGTAAAGAATTCATCGTAAAATAAAGGTAAAGCCTCCCCCTCCGATAATAGCATATCGGGAAAAGATTTGCGAAAGTAAGCATCAAAAACAGCCGTCAGCAAGCCTTCAAAGGTTTTATCATAAACAAATAGGACCATGGGATTGACGATTAGACGATTTACAATTAGACGATTGAAATTACTTATGAATCTCTATATGACCTCAATCGTAAATCGTCAATCGTCTAATCGTAAATATCTTCATTCTTTAAAATTTAATATTAGTTGGTTTTCATCTATTTTCTTTTTAGGCTTCGGAAGTAGCAAGCTGCGTACAGCCTGTGGAGTCATTTCGTTGACAGTTTTCATCGGGAGCTCACTGCACGTAATGAAATACTGTGCTTTCTTCATTACTACTCCTATTTTTTTGAGCTGATAATACCCGAGCTTGGAATATCGGCGGGAAGCAATGATTAACTTTGCCGACTTTACACCGATGCCCGGCACACGAAGAATCAACTCATAATCCGCCCGGTTGATGTCGATCGGAAACTTTTCGGGATGCCGCAATGCCCACGACAATTTAGGATCTATCTCCAGATCGAGATCGGGATATGCATCATCTACAATCTCATCTACTTTAAACTGATAAAAACGCATCAACCAATCTGCCTGATAAAGACGGTTCTCGCGAACCAGAGGCGGTTGCTTCAAAGCCGGCAAACGGGTGTCATAGGTATTGACAGAAACATATCCGGAATAATAAACACGCTTCATCGTGGGGCGCTGGTACAGGGCAGAAGAAAGAAAAAGAATATCCTTATCCGTTTCGGCCGTGGCACCTACAATCATTTGCGTACTCTGTCCTGCCGGTGCAAACCGAGGTGCATGGCGGAATTTCTTCCTCTCTTCACTACTTTCCAATACCCCCTGCTGGATATACAGCATAGGAGCAAACACACTCTTATGATCTTTTTCGGGAGCTAACAGTTTTAGATTTTCTTCTTTGGGTATTTCGACGTTTACACTCAGACGGTCGGCATATCGCCCGGCCTCATTCACCAGTTCACGACTGGCCCCGGGGATACTCTTCAAATGGATATACCCGTTGAACCGATGGACTTCACGCAAGTCCTTAGCAACCCTTACCAGACGCTCCATCGTATAATCGGGATTCCGAACGACTCCCGAACTCAGAAACAATCCCTCGATGTAATTCCGACGATAAAACTCAATCGTCAGATCCACCAATTCGGATACGGAAAGAGTGGCACGCGGCAAGTCATTACTACGCCGGTTGATACAATAGGCGCAATCATAAATGCAATAATTGGTAAGCATGATCTTCAGAAGCGAAATACACCGCCCGTCTTCCGCAAAACTATGGCAAATACCCCATCCGCCTACGGTGTTACCCAACATCCCCGGCTTGTTGGCACGAACTGTACCACTGGAAGCACAAGATACATCGTACTTGGCAGATTCAGCCAGTATTTTAAGTTTCTCAAGTACGTTCGCATTCATAATCCATATAGTTTTTGCATTTTTTTTATCTCACTTCTCATCACATCACGCAAACTTTGAGGTTCCAATACTTCAATCGTTGCTCCCTTCGAGAACAGTTCTTGAATAAAATCATAAGTATGTGAGATATAAAGTTCAAAATCGGTATATTCCTCCGTCGTTGTTATCTCTTTCTGGCTGGAATGTAAAGGAAGATTACGCAGATAAGGCACCTGCCCGGCAGCAACCCTTAACACGGTACGCTGCGGCGGCAATGTTTCATCCTGAATAATACCGAAACAATCGCGGAAATAATCTTGCGGCGTAAATTTACGGGGAAAGCGGAAATTCTCTTCCCCGACAGACAAACTTTTGATACGATCTAATGAATAAGAGCGGAAAGCATCATAAGACCGGTTGATCCCTATCAGATACCAGCGATGACGGAACAGTTTGAGAAAATAAGGTTCCAAAACGACCTCTTTAGAATGTTCCCACGTATATGCCTGATATTCCAGACGAAGCACATGTCCGGTTCGCATGGCATCTATCACCACATCCATATGCTGTAATCCCAAAGGAGCCTCTTCAAACACGATCCGGTTCTTCATATCCATATTTTCCTGCAGGATACTGTTCAATGAGAAACTGTTGAGCAGCCACATTTTCAGCTTATTTCCCAACATTCCCTCCGCATCGGCTATATAATAGGTATTCGTACGCTTGTCACATTCTATATTAATGTCGAACATCTCTTCGATAGCCTGCCGGTGATTATGAAAAGTGCGCAAGGGAATATCGGTACGCATAGCGTCTCCCGCCCGCCAACGGCGATTGATCTCACTGAATGTGATACGCCCACTACGATAGATAGTATCTACCAACCAGATGAGTCTGTTAAATTGTTGCTTTGCCATACATCTTTTCTTTATTATGCTGCAAAGTAGCACATAGTTTGTGCCAAAAATAAGCATAATAAAAAGAATAAAGCAGTAACCAAACGTTTTTTAATGCATCCTTTCAGAAACTGTTTTGATTTTTATTCGGAACTAAAAGCCTGTTTAAATTTTCCTCTTAAAAGTTTTTATCAGTTTATTTTGAGTTTATTCTCGGTCTGTCTTCCTTTTAGGAGCCGGTCTATATGACTAAAGGCAAAGTTGCAAACGGGCAAAAAAGAAGATTGAAGAAGCCCGAAACAAACAAAAAGAGAAATCCTATAAAAATCCAAACCGTTTCTCAGTCTGGCAGCGTGAAATAAATAAAAAAATTCCGTCGGCATTGTCAAAAAGAACAGTTATATTTGTTATATATCATATGAAAGAGATAAAAATAACCGTTATATTCATATTGCTCTTAACGAGCTATTTGCAAGTGATGAATGCACAAAATGTGCAGAGTAATAATCTTAAAAAACAGGAGAACCAAAAAATGAAAGATCAAAGTGAAATATACTTCGCCGGGGGATGCTTTTGGGGGACAGAGCATTTTCTGAAACAGATCGGAGGTGTTGAGAGCACCTTAGTGGGTTATGCCAACGGAAATATCGCAAATCCTACTTATGAACAAGTATGCAGTGGAAATACCAATTTTGCCGAAACGGTGAAAGTTACCTACGATCCCCGTAAGGTAAGACTTCCCCTGTTGATAGACCTCTATTTCAAAACCATAGACCCGACCAGCGTCAACCGTCAGGGAAATGACCACGGATCACAATACAGGACCGGTATTTACTATACAGACCCGGCGGATCTTCCTGTCATACAATCAGCAGTAAAGACCTTGGCCGAGAAGTATTCCAAACCTCTCGCCGTAGAAATCAAACCCCTCGCCAATTTCTATAAAGCGGAAGATTACCATCAGGACTATCTGGATAAACATCCGGGAGGATATTGTCACATCGACCCATCCCTGTTCGATCTGGCCAAAAAAGCAAACAGCCCTAAAACAACAGCTAACCCCATTTACAAAAAACAGGATGAAGCCACACTACGTTCTACCCTTACCAGCGAGCAATATGCCGTAACGCAAAAGAACGCCACCGAACCGGCTTTCCGTAATGAATACTGGGACGAAAAACGCCCGGGCATTTATGTAGACATCACAACCGGAGAACCTTTGTTCGCTTCTACCGATAAATTCGACTCGGGATGCGGCTGGCCCAGCTTCACCAAACCGATAGAGAAATCGCTGATCGAAGAAAACATAGACACTTCTCACGGTATGAGACGTGTGGAAGTCCGCAGTAAAACGGGAGACGCTCATTTAGGACATGTATTCACGGACGGTCCTGCGGACAAAGGCGGATTACGTTACTGCATCAACAGTGCTTCTCTCCGCTTCATCCCCAAAGAAAAAATGCAAGAAGAGGGATACGGTGAGTATTTGAAGCTATTGCCTTAAAGCAAGCCTTATTAAAAAAGAAAAAGCCAGTCCTCACATGGACCGGCTTTTGCATTTCTTCGTATACAGCTAATTATTTTTTAGACTCTTCCAAAGATACTTTACGGAATTCTTTCATTGCTTTTTCAATTTCCAATGAAGCTTTACGAGCACGGGTTCCTGCTGCTTTGTTACCGTTCTCGATTTGTGCATTTGCATCTTTGTTAAAGTCAGCTACAAGAGCTGCGATTTTTTCTACTAATTCTTTCATGATCCTTTTTATTTTCTTCGTTAATAATGATTGGCAAAAATACATTCTTTCCCGAAATAAACGCATAAAAACAATCTTTTTTTTGAATTAATCTGCTAAAATAACGCTAAAAAAGGCGGTTTATGCTTTTTTCTTTACCTTTGCAATCATGAAACCACTTACAGATACCGAATACATACATACTTTAATAGCTGAAGGCGAACATCAGCAACAGGATTTTAAATTTGAAATTTCGGATGCCCGCAAGATAGCCCGCACCTTGTCGGCCTTTTCCAATACCGATGGGGGCCGTTTGCTCATCGGCGTAAAAGACAATGGAAAAATAGCCGGTGTACGCTCGGAAGAAGAGAAATACATGATAGAAGCGGCCGCCCAACTCTATTGCCTGCCGGAGGTGCACTATACCATGCAAACATTTCATGTTGAAGGACGCAATGTATTAATCGTTCAAATAGATAAAAGTGATAAAAAGCCGGTGTATGCCAAAGATGAAACCGGGAAACCACTGGCTTATATCCGTATTAAGGATGAGAACATCCTGGCGACTCCCATACACCTCCGCGTGTGGCAACAGAGTGGCAACCCGGCAGGAGAATTGATACAATATACCGAACGGGAGCAACTGCTTCTCGACTTGCTTGAAAAGAATTGTTCGCTTTCATTGAACCGGTATTGCCGCCAAGCTAAAATTTCACGTCGGGCTGCCGAACATTTGCTGGCCAAGTTTATCCGGTTCGATATCGTGGAGCCGGTATTCGAAAATCATAAGTTCTATTTCAGGCTGAAATGAAGCCTCTCCCCAACCCTCTCCGTAGGAGAGGGGGCTGAGTTAGTCTTGTGACAATTTTACAGTAAGCTGTGTACCAAGTATACTATTGATTGGCTGAGTTAGTCTAAATAAGAGTATCTATCTGCCCCCTCTCCTCCGGAGAGGGCTGGGGAGAGGCCTCTTTTTTATCAGAAATGAATATAACATAAATTGCAGAATACGAATAGTTGGTGTAAATCAACTTATTTAGTACTTTTGCAACCGGAATACGAAATTCATAATTTATAATCTTAAAATTGTAATTCATACATATATGGGCATATTTGCTGACTTATTCAAGAAAAAAGCCGATGCCAACGGAAAGGCGGTAGGTAATGTAGAAGATTTCGTGTCACTGACACGCGTATATTTCCAATCGGTAATTGCCGTAAATCTCGGTATCACCAATATCCGCTTCCTGCCGGATGTAGCGCAATTCAAACGTCTGTTTAAGATACCGACCCAGGGCGGCAAACTGGGATTGGGCGAAAAAAGCGCTGCCCGCAAAATGTTGATGGAAGATTATGGTATCAATGAGTCATTCTTCAAAGAGATAGATGCTTCCATTAAGAAAAACTGCCGTACACAGAACGATATACAGGCTTACCTGTTTATGTATCAGGGATTTTCCAACGATTTGATGATGCTGATGGGTAACCTCATGCAATGGAAATTCCGTATGCCGTCGATATTCAAAAAGACACTGCGCGGAATGACAGCAAAGACTGTGCACGATGTATGTACAAAAACCGTATGGAAAGCAGACGATGTACACAAAACCGCAATGGCCGTACGTCAATATAAAGAAAGGCTCGGCTATTCCGAAGAATGGATGACAGAATACGTTTATAACATCGTTTTGCTGGCCAAGAAAGAGCCTAAGCATAAAAATGAAGATACAAAAGCATAAATGTAACCCAGAGTGTTAGAAAATAAAAAATAACTGTAAAATAACGTGGTGACATAAAAGCGGAGGAGAAATTCCTCCGCTTTTTTTATTATATTTATAAGCAAATAACATGCCAATTTAACAATTGTAAAAAATAATAGCTTATGAAACAAAAGAAAATGCTAACTCTCACCCTTTCTCAACTTAAACAACTATACCAACAAGAGCTACCGGAACTTTACCAACTGGCTAATGAAACCACTAACGAAACGGACTTCAAAAACAACCTCGATAAATTCCTGTCTCTCCATCCACAAGCAGAAAGCAATACGGGTAAGCAAATTCGACTCCTTATCAATTACGACGGAAGAAGTATCCACGAACTTTCAACAGAACAAGACATGCCGGTGCAAACCTTTTCATTACTCCACCGATTCCTTACCGGAAATCTGGAAAACACCGACATGGCCACAGATTTATTCATCGACCTGTTCTACCTGTTCAAAAGACTTGAAATGACGGAAATCCCCCTCCCCTCTCCGCAACGGATAAAGAGCCGTACCGAACGCTGGCCTACGGGACTGAACGAGGAAGTGATGGAGATCCGTGCCCAAAACAAGGAACGGATACTGCACATACTGATCCAGAAGATTGAAAACAGAAAATCCGGTTCCACCCGTTTCCGGTTTGACGAAGGACTCAGTTATGACGAAAAATATCAGCTCGTCAGCCAATGGTGGAATGATTTTCGTTTTCACCTGTCGATGGCAGTAAAAAGCCCCACTGAACTGAATCGCTTTTTGGGGAATTCTCTTTCCAGCGAAACGATGTATTTGCTGTCGCGCGCACGCAAAAAGGGTATGCCTTTCTTCGCTACCCCTTACTATCTTTCACTGCTCGACATCACCGGTGACGGATATAATGACGATGCCATCCGCAGCTATATCCTCTATTCTCCCCGCTTGGTAGAGACATATGGCAACATTCGCGCCTGGGAACGGGAAGATATCGTAGAACCCGGAAAGCCGAATGCTGCCGGCTGGCTATTGCCGGACGGGCACAACATCCACCGCCGTTACCCGGAAGTGGCTATTTTGATACCAGACACGATGGGACGTGCCTGCGGCGGACTTTGTGCCTCCTGCCAACGTATGTACGACTTTCAAAGCGAACGTCTCAACTTCGAATTCGAAGCGTTGCGTCCCAAAGAGAGTTGGGACAAAAAATTACGCCGCCTGATGGGGTACTTTGAGGAAGACACCCAATTGCGTGACATACTGATTACCGGAGGGGATGCCCTGATGAGCCAAAACAAAACATTGCGGACGATACTGGAAGCCGTCTACCGAATGGCCGCCCGCAAGCGAAAAGCCAACCTCGAACGGCCGGAAGGAGAAAAATATGCCGAATTGCAACGGGTACGTCTCGGCTCCCGCCTGCCAGCCTATCTGCCCATGCGCATCAATGACGAATTAGTAGAGATTCTCCGGGAGTTTAAAGAAAAAGCGTCTGCCATCGGAGTGAAGCAGTTCATCATCCAAACCCATTTCCAGACACCACTGGAAGTTACCCCCGAAGCACGGGATGCCATCAGCAAGATACTTTCTGCCGGCTGGCTGATTACAAACCAATTGGTCTATACCGTAGCAGCTTCCCGACGGGGGCATACGACCCGGTTGCGCCAAGTGCTCAATTCATTGGGAGTGGTGTGCTACTACACTTTCTCAGTAAAAGGTTTCAATGAAAACTATGCGGTGTTCACTCCCAACAGCCGTTCTCTGCAGGAACAACATGAAGAAAAGATATACGGACAACTCACCTCCGAGCAGGCTGCCGAGCTATATACCCTGCTCGAAAATGGAGAAGACACGGCTACCCGTATCCGCCGTTTTATGAGAAAGCACCACCTGCCATTCCTCGCTACCGACCGAAGCGTACTCAATCTGCCTGCCATTGGCAAAAGCATGACATTCAACCTGATAGGTATCACAGAAGACGGTAAGCGTATCCTTCGCTTCGATCATGACGGAACACGCCGCCACAGCCCCATTATCGATAAAATGGGACAGATCTATATCGTAGAAAATAAATCGCTCGCCGCTTATCTCCGGCAATTAGGAAAAATGGGAGAAGATCCGGAAGATTATGCCACTATCTGGACGTATACGGAAGGCAAAACGGAACCACGGTTCAGCTTATACGAATATCCGGAATTCGACTTCCGAATCACGGACAAGATGAGCAATCTGGAGATTGGATAATATACAATAATACTGCTTATGCATACCGGTGATCGTAAGCAGGGTACTTACCTCCGCTAAGCACCGTCCATACCGCCTGTATACACCGTGCTTAGCGCTCTTAAGTACCGTTCTGAGGAAAGCTTTGCACGGTGCACAAAAACCGGGGTATTCCCTCACTCTATATGCCCGTTTTCAACCACTTTTCACCAATTACGACCGGTATCCCACCAAAGTCTTGTTCCGGCATTATCTTCTCCTCCCAAAGCATCGACCAATGCACGGTATTGGCTTTCGTTTTCTGTGATCAACGAACCGGGAAAATTCAAGCGACGAATCATAGTCTCCGTATCGATACAACCGTTCTTGCTATTATTAAACCGCACCGGGAAAAGACGCGGATAGCCCGTACGACGCTGTTCGGCCCATGCTTCACAACCCTCGGGAAAGATAGCCAGCCACTTCTGAGTTATGATCTTCTCCAGTTTCACCTCGTCATCGGCCTCCTCTATCCAGCGTGGGGATACCAGACAACGGGCTTCTATATTATTCTCGGGATCATAGACATCTATAAAGTCAGAGGCCACTTTATCGCTGTTGAGATATTCATCCACTTGGGTAACATTGTGTTGCTGAAAAGAGACAGTTACCCCGTTCTCATAACAATCACTCTCCTCTTCCGAAGTCCAACCACGTAAAGCAGCTTCCGCACGGAGAAACCAGACTTCTGCCGCAGTCATCAGAACGGCATCCGTAGCCTGAGTAACAGTAAGCTTCGACAAGACATTGTAACGATTGTGAGCAAAGCAAGTGCCTTGACGAATCCCTCTGTATTCTTGTTTCAACTCATCAGCCGAACAGTGTGTAAAATAGGATTTCCGCCGGGGGTCATCGTAACCATTCATGATAGATTCCATCGAAGCACTCATATACGTTTCTTTCCATACAAGGTTCAACTCGCCAAGCGGATTGCTATAACCACCCTGAGTGGAGACAGCAGCCTGCTCATCAGAGGTTTCAAAAACACCGTACGAATTTTCGAATGCCTTCACAAATTCCATGCGCGCCTTATCAGGAGATACCACCGCCAAACGCATGGCAAGCCGCATTCGCAGAGAATTGGCAAACTTAATCCAGGAGGAATATTCGCCATCCAGCAAAATGTCGAAACGCGCAAATTCGGAAGCGTCCGGTTTCCGCTCTATATAATCGGCCAATGCCGTTACTGCCGTATCCAGTTCAAGAAAAAACTCATTGTATACTTTCTCCTGGCTATCCGGCAGATATTCCCCTTTAGGATCGGCAAAATTGGTGTACACAATCGGGCCGTAATAATCGGTCACACGGTGCATGACCGCCACCTTCAATATTTTCGTTATACCGAAAAAAGCCGGTTGCCCGGTACGGGTAAATTGTTCCGACTGGTAGATCTGAGGGAAAACATAAGCATACGTATGTCCCCACATCGCACTGTTCCAACCATCTTGCAGATTATAATCCGAGTTATGGCTACCCCCATTCAGTGGTTTGGCATCGTGCATATATCCGCTAAACATATCCGCGTTCAGATTTTGTATCAGTTGGAAAGGCCAGTTTTTCCCTTTACCGTAATCATAATTAAAATAAATGCCCTGCTGGATAATTCCCAAACGGATGCCATGATCGTTATTATCCACTTTCAGGTCTTCATCCGTAATGCCGGCCAAATCGGTATTGAACTCTCTAAAACCGGAAGTACAGGAAACAAAGAAACCGCCCAGCACTATAAATAAAAATACCATGTCCTTTTTCATCTATCCACCCTCCGTTTTAAAAGTCACACTTAATACTGAATCCCAAGCTACGCGTAGTGGGCATTCCATAAACATCGATCCCTTGATTGTCATTTCCGGTAGAGAGTACCAGATCCGGATCAAAAGGCGCTTTCTTATAGAAAAAGAAAAGATTGCGCCCCACAAAAGAGAGCTGTATTTCATGAAAGATCTTCATCTGTTGTATCCAGTTTGCCGGCAAGCGATAACTTAACGAAAGCTCCCGCAAACGAATATTCGTGGCATCATACATATAATATTCCGTCACACCGGCACGTCCGCCGACTACATTCTTATAAAACCTCTTCACATCCTCTATACGACGGCCTTCCAAAAGGACATATCCGGCATCCCGGGCATCGGCCGTGGCTTTGGATACCCCATACATATCCATATCCGCCTGTGTCTGCGAAAGAATATCTCCGCCATACCGCCAATCGATCAGACAGTAAAGACTGATTCCTTTATAAGAAAGAGTATGGCTCCACCCCATAGAGAAAACCGGATTGGCATTTCCCACTTTTACCGTATTCCCGTCACCCTCCACCCGCGGCAGGCCTTTGTTGTCTCCGTCGGTTTCATAAACGATATTTCCCCCTGCATCACGCACGAATGCCTTCCCGTAAATATCACCGATGGAACCACCTTCCACCAACTTCATGGCATAACTCGATGAAAAGCTGGTAGGCCCGTACACAAACTCTTTCAATTTCTCATGCAATTCGATAATTTTATTCTTATTGGACGAAAAGTTCAATGTAGTTTTCCACATAAAATCCCTGTTCATCACCGGAGCAGCATCCAATGTCAACTCCCATCCTTCGTTCTGTATATTGCCGGCATTGACATAGCGGTATGCAAACCGATCACCGGAAAGAGCCGGCAACTTGAAGAACTGGTTACGGGTATTCGTGCGATAATAAGTGGCATTGATGCCTAAACGGCTTTGCAGAAAACGCCATTCCGTCCCCACTTCTACAGAATAAGTCATTTCCGGTCTCATCTCCTCAAAAGGAGCGGCATCATTTGCCTGTATTCCTCCACCGGCCACTACATGCGAAACAGAATTAGTGATAAACAAAGGAATATCATTCCCCACCTTACTGTATGCCCCACGCAATTTTCCAAAAGAGATCCATTCGGGTAAAGCCATCCATTTGTTGAAAATAAAAGAAGCACCGACCGAAGGATAAAAAAAGCCGCTCTTCTCATGTTTCGTAAAAGCAAGCGTCGAAGCCCAGTCATTACGGGCCGTCACGTCGATAAAGACGCTTTCCTTATATCCCAATTGTGCCGTGGCAAATACAGATTGCAGTTGTCTGTGTGCATCGATCCTCTGATCAAGCACGGCAGCACTGTTCATCAGGATATTGGCCAAAGTAAAGACATTGGGGTATTTCAATGAGGCCGTTTTTGAATCATAACGGGTGGAATTCACCACCTTATCATTGATGCTGCCACCGATAGCGGCATCCAACGAAAAATCATTCCACTGTTTCTTTACAGTGGCCATCACATCGCCATAAAGCAATACTTCCTGATAATCCATCTCAAGATACCGCCCGTTCACACCTGCCAAAGCCGGAGCGGTAGACGCATAAAACTTCTGCCGTAACTTATCACCTATATAATCCATATTACCGCGTGCCTGAATGTCCAGCCAATCGGTTACTTTCACCCGCGCCGATAAAGAGGCGATCACCCGTGCACGGGTATCCTTGCTCTGAATCCGGTTTACAATCCAGTAAGGATTCTGCTCGAAGTCGTCAGAAGGCGCATGCCAGTTCTGCACATTCAACTTACGGTCTTCATCGTACACCTCAAAATTATCGCGATAATAAGAAAGGTCTTCACCACGCGGAAAACGATATAATCCCACAAGCGGATTCATATAAAATCCTCCCGGAACCGGTTTGTTTTCCACTACCTGCCGCATGATATTTACATTTCCATCGAGTTTCAAACGGCCGTTGAACAGTACGGAAGTCTCCCGCAAATTCAAATTATGCTTCGATAACCGGTTTTTATCGACAATACCCCGCCCGGTAGTATTGGCATAAGAAAAATAATTTTGCAGTTTCTCATTCCCATGACTCACAGAAAGGGAAGTAATAGAGGTAAAACCGGTACGAAAGAAATCATTCAGATGATCTTGTTCAGGCAATGCTTCCTGTGCTCCCCAACTATCCACACCATCACTAACGCCATAGCGATTCTGCATTTCGGGAAGACTGAAAGCCTTATCAATAGTCAGACTGGTAGAAAAAGAGATTTTATGTGCGCCCGTACTCCCCTTTTTGGTCGTTATCAGAATCACGCCATTGGCCGCTTGACTTCCATACAAAGCTGCTGCCGGTGCACCTTTCAATACAGTAATGCTCTCCACATCTTCCGGATTCAAGTTGGAAATGCCATCCCCCCCGTCACGATTGCCCGCATCAGCAGTCCCGCCAATAGCCGAATAGGCCTGTTCGGAAGTAGAATTCAGCATCGGCACTCCGTCTATCACATACAGTGGCTGATTATCACTGACCACCGAACGGATGCCACGAATGCTGACCTTAGCCGAAGCCCCCGGACCGGAAGAGTTTTTACTTACCTGCATACCCGCCGCCTTTCCGGCCAAAGCAGTAATCATATTCGTCTCTTTTACCCGGTTCAGCTCATCACTCTTCAACTGCATGGCCGAATAAGACAAAGATGAAGCCTTCTTTTCAATACCCAATGCAGTCACAATCACGTCATCGAGCATCACCGCATCTTCTTGCAATACGATCTTGAAATCCGTTTTTCCAGATACGGGAACCTCTACGCTTTCATATCCTAAAAAAGAGACCACCAAAGTAGCATCCGGATTTACGAGCAAAAGAAATTCACCGTTCACATTGGTCACTGTTCCTTCCGATTCTCCTTTTACCTTAATAGTAGCACCAACCAAAGCATCACCTTTGGAGTCGTATACCGTCCCGCTTATCTTTTTTTTTGAAGAAAACTGATCATGATGGCCATCATGTTCTACATTAACGGCATAACCGACTGTTGTACAAACAGAAAAGAGGAATGTCAAAAAAAAACAGATAAGTATTCTCGCACTAACTAACATGTTCATTAATATCAATTTGTATATAGACAAATATACATAATAAAATCTAAAAAGAGGTTATCCCAATATCATTTTGATGAAAGAGTTCGCCAAAACGCGTATTATCACTATTTTTGTTGCAAATAAAACGATGAAAATGGAAATAGAAATAGAGAATCATCCCTTGCAACCTTTTCTTCCGGTAAAAGCCCGGTTATTAATGCTTGGAAGTTTTCCACCACAAAAAAAGCGGTGGTCTATGGATTTTTATTACCCAAATCTAAATAACGATATGTGGAGAATCACCGGAATCCTATTCTTTAACAACAAGGATTATTTCTTGAATGAATCGAAAAAAGCCTTTTGCAGAGAGCGCATCATCGACTTTCTTAATGAGAAAGGAATTGCACTTTTTGATACGGCTTCTGCCATACGCCGCCTACAAGATAATGCTTCCGACAAATTCTTGGAAGTTGTGCAACCTACCGATATCCGCGCATTGCTCCTGCAACTTCCGGAATGCAAAGCAATCGTCACTACCGGTCAGAAAGCCACGGACACCCTCCGTACGCAATTCAGTATAGAAGAACCGAAAGTAGGTGATTTCTCCGAATTTTTATTCGAAAACCGCTCGATGCGCTTATACCGTATGCCATCTTCCTCACGTGCCTACCCTTTGGCACTGGACAAAAAAGCTGCCGCCTATCGCATCATGTATCAGGATTTACAAATGCTTTAATCAATTATATATAGGAAACCTATGAAACCGATCTTTTTGCAATACCCCGCATGCAGCACTTGCCAAAAGGCAAAAAAATGGCTGACAGAGAACAACATTGAGTATACCAACCGGCTCATTGTGGAAGATAATCCCACAATAGAAGAATTAAAAGCCTGGATTCCCCTTAGCGGATTGCCGGTAAGAAAGTTTTTCAATACCAGTGGATTGGTATATAAAGAGCTGAATCTCAAAGACAAGCTACCTACCATGAGCGAAGAAGAGCAAATCGCCTTATTGGCCACCAACGGTAAATTGGTGAAACGTCCGTTGGTAGTCACCAATAATTTTGTACTGGTAGGTTTCAAACCTGCCGAGTGGGAAAAGCTAAAATAGTTGAAAACTTCTTTGTAGAAGCGCTTGCAGATTCAAAAGTTTATTCTACCTTTGCACCCGCAAACACGGGAGTAGCTCAGTTGGTAGAGCACCGGTCTCCAAAACCGGGTGTCGGGAGTTCGAGCCTCTCCTCCCGTGCAAGATTTCAATAGCTGTGAGTTAATAACTTGCAGCTATTTTTCGTTTAAAGGTCGGACAATAGCCCAAACAGCAAATTCATTCTCCTAAAATTGAATCCCCAAAGTCACTTCTCCCCCTCCGACAGTCCATTGCGGACCTTCCTGTACAAGACGTATCGCTTCTTTATCAACGGAAGGACATAAACTTCCCTGTACCTTTATATCGATAGGACGCCCCTCTTCATTCACATAAAAAGTCAGTATCACTTTCCCCTTTACCCGCTCACATTCTTTATCTGTCGGGCGGTTCAGATTCTTTTTCAAATATCTCCGATAAGCCCTTTCCCCGATTACCGGACGAGGCATCGTCAATTGTTCTACGGTTACTGCCGCCCCAGTCAGATTCGCTTTCCGCTGAGTCCCGTACCCTACTACTACCACTTCATCCAATTCTCTACTGTCTTCATTCATGGCAATCAGCATCTCCTTACTTGTATCGGCTGGAAGGATAACCGGTTCATAGCCTATATAATTGACCGTAATCTCTTTTCCGTCATTCATCGGCAAAGTAAAATTACCATTCACATCCGATACAGTTCCATTATTAGTACCTCTTACAGTGACGGTGGCTCCCACAATAGGCTCTCCAACCTTATCAATGACACGCCCTTTCACTCCGTTTACTTTTATCCCGCTTACCATTCCGCTCAGTTGCTTTGCAATGCCATTATTGGTAACGGCAGACAGAGCGGTACTAACCGGTTTGGCAGCTACTGAATCCACTTCAACAACATCAGCCATTACACTCATCCCTACTTCATCGGCAATTTCTTCCCGCATCTTCGCAGGAGCTGCCTTTGATAGTTGCCGTTCCCGACTGGCAAACACCTTCACCGAATCTCCCCGGACAGTCCCAGCCAATTTTCCCTTTTCTTCCGGATGTACCGATTTTGCTAAAGGTAACTGAGGTGTTTGAGGCACAACCTGCAACACGGTATCCCGTTGCAAGGCTTCCAATGTCATAAAAACATCTTCCGGTAGCCTATTTTTCTGATATATGAAATAGCTACTCAAACAAACACCTATCAATAAGCTCGCCGCTACACTCCACACAACAGCATGATTCCGTTTTCCCTTTGCTTTTCCCCTGATCCGGCGACGTAAAATCTCTATCTGATACTCCTGGTTCTCCCCTACGCTGTCATAACCATCCATAGCATCGGCAAGAAAAGGATCACGCATCGCCTCTTTCTGCAAGCGATGAGCCTCTTTCCCCTTTCGAGTTCCTCGTATGTAGTCTAATAGCTTCATTGGATCTGATTCTTTATGCAAATCTTTAAATTTCTTTTCCCGTTCTGAATATAACTTTTCACATGGTTCAGTGTTAAACCTGCCTGCTCCGCAATATCGGCATATGACATCTCTTCCATAAAAAATTGCGTAATGCTGATACGTTGAGGTTCTGGCAGTTTTTCAAGACAATGCTTCAAGGCATTCAATTGTTCTTCCGAATGATCCTCCTCAGATAACAGATGCAAAAACTCATCGGATTCCATAATATTAATCGTATAATCAAGCGGAATTTCCTTATTGTCTTTCCTTAATATCTGCAGACAATGATTTTTAGCTACCCGGTACAACCACGTTTTGAAAACTTTTATCTGATAATTGGATACTTTGGAAAGCAGTTCTTCAAAAAGTTGCATGACTGCGTCCTGTGCACGAGCCTCATCACTCAGATATTTAAGACAAAGTCCGTACAGCAACGGAATATAGCGGTTGTATAATTCACCGAAATATTCTGTTTTACCCGAATCGGTATACTGCTGTAACAGTTCTTCATCAGTCAACTTTGATATGTTTTTCTTGAAAAACAAAAATTCTTTTTGGCAAAGATAAAAAAAATAAGAACCCCTTTATGGAATCCTGTTCAAAACTGCATCTATAGAATAAAACATAGGATTTATGTATCACATTTAATTTAAATAAGGTATGAAAACAAATCGATTAAGAGCTACGATGTTCGGATTGCTGGTAGCAATTATTTCTTTGGGAAACGTGAATGCAGAAACATTCATAGTAAAAGGTAAAGTAACTGATGCCGCAGACGGTTCCGGTATTATAGGTTGCACAGTGCAGGTAAAGGGGACTACTCGCAGTACTATAACCAATGTGGACGGCGAATATACGATTCGCGCTGACAAAGGTGAAAGATTAGTATTTTCTTATATCGGTTACGAAAAGCAAGAAGCGGAGGTTAAGTCCGAACGCCTGAATATTCGTTTAAAAACAAGTAGTCAGGTTTTGGAAGAATGTGTCGTAGTGGGCTATGGTACACAGAAAATGGTAAGCTTATGCGGTGCAGTGGGGCATGTTACTCCCGGCATCATGGCAAGCAGAATGTATGCCGATGGCATGAATGCAGAAGAGTATAAGGAGATTGCAGAAAATAATTTTAAGACCGTAAGCGAAAGCCCCCTGTCTACATTCTCAATTGACGTAGATGCCGCTTCTTACAGTAACATGCGCCGCTATATTAATAAAGGTGAACTTCCCCCTGCGGATGCGATCCGTACGGAAGAATTAATAAACTATTTCTCATACGACTACCCTCAACCTACCGGAAATGATCCAGTGAAAATCACTACTGAAGTAGGTGCCTGTCCATGGAATGTAAAACACCGGTTGGTCCGTATCGGATTGAAAGCAAAGGAAATTCCGACAGACAAACTTCCGGTATCCAATTTAGTTTTTCTAATTGATGTTTCCGGTTCGATGTACGGTCCTCAACGTCTGGGATTGGTCCAGTCTTCTCTCAAATTACTGGTAAACAATCTGCGTGATGAAGACAGAGTAGCGATTGTCGTATACTCCGGTTCGGCAGGAGAAAAATTGCCCTCCACCAGCGGAAGCGATAAACAGAAAATCCGTGAAGCTATCAATGAGCTGACCGCAGGAGGTTCTACCGCCGGTGGTGCAGGTATCAAACTGGCTTATAAGATAGCAAAGCAGAACTTTGTAAAAGGAGGAAACAACCGTATCATCCTTTGTACAGATGGAGATTTCAATGTCGGAGTGTCTTCGGATGAGGGACTGGAAAAACTCATCGAACAGGAGAGAAAGAGCGGTGTTTTTCTGACTGTATTAGGTTATGGAATGGGGAACTATAAAGACAGTAAAATGCAGGTCCTCGCAGAAAAGGGAAACGGGAACCACGCATACATTGACAATTTGCAGGAAGCCAACAGAGTATTAGTCAATGAATTCGGAGCTACGATGCACACAGTGGCCAAAGATGTAAAATTACAAATAGAATTTAATCCGTCGCAAGTACAGGCATATCGGCTCATCGGCTACGAAAGTCGTTTGCTGAAAGACGAAGATTTCAACAATGATGCCAAAGATGCAGGTGAAATGGGAGCAGGACACACAGTAACGGCTTTCTATGAGGTAGTACCCGCAGGAATCAAAAGCGATTTTACGGGTAAAGTGGACGATTTAAAATATCAAAAGACAAAACCGACTCCTGCTGCGACAAACAATTCGAAAGAACTCCTCACTGTAAAACTGCGCTACAAAGCACCGGACGGAAATACCAGCAAGAAAATCGAACAACCCCTTATCGATGATAACAAAGAAAAAGTATCTTCGGACTTCCGCTTTGCTTCTGCTGTTGCCATGTTCGGACAGCTATTGCGTGATTCTGACTTTAAAGGAGACGCCACTTATGATAAAGTAATATCCCTGGCTAAAACATCGCTTGACAATGACGAAAAGGGATACAGAAGAGAGTTTATCAGATTAGCAGAAACAGCCGAAGGATTAGCAAAGGATTAGCTGAATAAGAAAAGAAGAATAAAATGCCCCATGCCGCAGAAACTTGTGGCATGGGTAAGAAACGAGAATTGTATCAAAATGTCAAAATGATATTCCTAAGTATGAATATCGGGCTTATTTGCAAACGGTAACAGTGCCAATTACAAAAGCCGCCTTCATTTCCACTTTACGTTATTCAAATAGCTTATGATATAGTATATTTTGATGCAACATGCTTGCATCCTTTGCTTTTACCGGACAATTTATTCTTAAGCCTCCTATATTTACGTTTTTATTCTATTTACAAATGATCAGAACTCAAACGGCAATGAGTATAAAATCAAGAGTCTGATAGCGAATCTCTCGTTCTTCTAAGGTAATCTTTCGGTTCCTCTACGAGTCTTTTATCGTTCCTCTACGAGCAACAGAGAGAAACTCGTAGAGGAACCGAATCTATTTCGTAATGATAAACAGATTTACATGCAAAGATAAATACATATTTATCCGGATCAGGCTAAAATATGCGAAATGAAATGCATTTTATTACATCATTTTATGCATACGATTCTCTATATCTGACTTTTTCAACAGAATACCTGTCATTAAAAAGACTGATATAGAAACAAAAAGATTTATTTTCAAGAACAAATGCATCCCGGTAAAAAATAACTATGATCAGATAAGCTCATAACTGCTACTCTGAATAGGCATATCGAGATTATGCAGCACTTTCTCCAAAAGAATACCTTCACGGTTATCATACTCATAACCGAAAGTAGCGCGAATTCCTTGTAAAATAAACTGTGTAGCACGGTCAAGTGCAATAGGAAGGCTGTCACCTTGTAACAAAGCCCCGGTGATTACACTTGTAAAAGTATCCCCGGTTCCGGGATAATGAGCAGGCAGATAAGGACAAGTTACTTTCCAAAAGCGATTGCCGGTACGATTATAGGCGTATACAGATGTCTTATGAATGTCATTCAATACAGGAACACTGGTTATAATCACCACTTCCGGCCCTTTATCAGAAAGTTGACGAAGGTAGGATTTCAACTCTTCATCGGTATTTTGCTCTTTATAAGGCAGATCCAGCAAGTAAAATAGTTCGGTGAGATTGGGAGTGATCACATCGGCTTTCGTTACCAGTTGCCGCATCTCCTTGATCATCGAATCATGAAAATTGGCATATAGCTTGCCGTTGTCACCCAAAACCGGATCTACCACGACAAGGCTTTCCGACTGCCGGAAATCATCTATAAAATCAGTAACAATCTGTATCTGGAGTGGAGAACCAAGGTAGCCGGTATAGAATGCATCGAATTGTACACCAAGTTTCTTCCATTCGGAAATAATCTTTGGCATTTCATCGGTTAAATCCAAAAACGAAAAATTGAGATACTGTGTATGACTGGATAACACCGCCGTAGGCAACGGACAAACTTGAAAACCCATTGATGAAAGAATGGGAATAACTACCGTAAGCGAAACCCGGCCTACCCCTGAAAGATCATGAACTGCTACAACTTTCTTTACTTTATTTGCATACATAATATTAATAATTTGCCAATTAAATAATGTGTCAATGTGCCAATATGCCAATTGGCTGCGCTGTTATTTAATTGGCATATTGGTCAATTGATGTATCATTTAATTGGCACATTGGCATATTGGCACATTGACACATTATTTATCATTTTAAAATTACCAGCACATCCCTCGCCCCGTGTGCTCCCATAACCAAAGCCTGTTCGATATCGGCAGTCTTTGACGGACCGGAGATAAACGTACCGAATTGATATTTCTCTTTTTTCACTTCCTCATAAGCTTCATGCATATTACTGACAATCCGGTTACGATCAAGAATAATCACTAATTTCTCTGCTATAAAATAGAGAGCTTTATACTTCACCGTTTGAGGAATCCAGACAGCACCATTCTCCGCAACACCGATTTCTCCGGCCACCACAGCTATATCCGTACCGTTCAAATCCTGTGCACGGTCCAATTCATCCGGATTGAATGTAGCACATGTTATTTCATCCAGATTCGAAGCAATTCGACCGGCATCCGGATAAGTACGGCGAATGACCGCATTTATATCCTCCCCCTTACCCAATAGCACAGCCTCACCGCCTACCGCGCGACTTACCTCACAAAACTTCTCTATAACATCAGGATAGGTAGTCGCCTTTATCTCCCATTCCGGATAATCAAAACGCTTTTGCGTATTCTTACGGATATTAGCCAATATTTCTTCCCGACTACTCATTTCGTTTCCTCCTTTCCCTGTACCTTATTCTTCTTCCACATTTCATTGAACGATTCACCGGCAAACTTCGGCAATTCACGTCCCTTTCCCCAGGCATCCAGATCATTGTACTTGATAAAACGCGGCAAATGATTCACCAATGGTGCTGCCCACAAAGCCGCATTGAACCAAACAGGATGATCCATCAATATTTCCATACCACCGGACATTATTTTTTTCCCGGTATCAGCTTTTCCTATCTTATCCAATACCTGACGCCATTTATAAATTTGCTCTGCCAGATCGACTTTCGCCGGACATACATCGGAACAAGACAGACAAAGCGAACAGGCAGAAAGATTATCGTAATACTTTTCCGGATCGTGCGCCATACCTAAATTTATACCGATAGGGCCGGGAATGAAATAAGTATATGAATAACCACCACTACGGCGATAGACCGGACAAGTATTCATACAGGCGCCACAGCGGATGCAATTCAAAGTCTTGATATGATCGGGATGGGCAAGTATCTCGCTCCGCCCGTTATCTACGATAATGATATGATATTCGCCCCCTTCACGCGGTTTGCGATAGTGGGAGGTATAAGTCGTAACAGGCTGTCCCGTAGCCGAACGGGCCAGTAGCCGGGTAAATACCCCCAATGCATCCATATCGGGAACAATCTTTTCAAGGCCGAAAGCGGCAATATTCAAGGTAGGACAGGAAGTTCCCATATCCGCATTCCCTTCGTTGGTACACACCACTATATCCCCGGTAGACGCTACGGCAAAGTTGGCTCCTGTCATGGCAGCTTCCGCATTCAGAAAGATATTTCTCAGATTCTTACGGGCGGCATGCGTCAGATAAGTAGGATCAGAATTCCCCTTCTCCGTACCCATCTCTTTTTCGAAAAGCTCTCCCACTTGCTCACGCTTAATATGAATGGCAGGCAGCACGATATGACTGGGCGGCAAGTGCATCAACTGCAAAATACGCTCACCTAAATCGGATTCCACCACATCGATCCCTCTTTCTATCAGAAACGGATTCAACCCGCACTCTTCGGCAAGCATAGACTTGCTTTTAACGAAACGCTTCACCCCGTGACTGTTCAGAATCTCATAGACAATGGCACAATATTCATCGGCATCCTTTGCCCAATGCACTATGGCGCCATTGGCAGTCGCATTCTTCTCAAACTCTACCAGAAGTTCATCGAGATGGCTATTAGAATAAAGTTTCAGTTCACATGCCTTCTCACGCAGATCCTCCCATTCGGGAACCTCCTTACTCATCTTATCTCTTTTGGCACGAACCATCCAAAGGGTTTCGTTGTGCCATGCCGCCATCACAGGGTTCTCTAAGAACTTCCCGGCAGCCTTTGCATGCTTGGTACTCATAATTGTGATGCTAAGATTTCTACTATATGAACAATTCTGATAGGCAGTTTCTCACGCTCGATGATGCCTTGCATATGCATCAGACAGGAACTGTCGGCCCCGGTGATATATTCGGCCCCGGTTTCCATATGATGCCTTATTTTATCACGGCCCATACAGACAGAGACCGCCTGCTCTTCGACGGCGAACATACCGCCGAAACCGCAACATTCGTCTATATGGCTCGGTTCAAAGATTTCAATACCATCGACCAATTGAAGCAGGTCGCGCAGTTTATTAAAATAAGGAATATTCAGTTCGCTCGGAGCAGACAGGAAAAGTTCACGTACGCCATGACAGCTATTGTGGATGCTCACTTTATACGGAAAACGGGCTTCCAGCCTTTCTGGCTTTATCACATCATGAATAAAATCGCAGAGATCATAAATCTTACCGGCACTTTCGCACAAATGTCCTTCTTTGGCAAGGATACCCGGATGATTCAGTTTGACAAATGCCACACAACTACCCGAAGGCCCAACAATGTAATCATACTGCTTGAACAGATCATCGAACCGTAGAGCGAGTTTTAAAGCTTCGCCTTCAAAACCGGCATTTGCCATAGGCTGTCCACAACAAGTTTGATCCAGGGGGTAATCTACATCCACACCTAAACTTTTCAAAAGTTTATACGATGCCACCCCCACATTGGGATAGATGGCATTGATGTAGCAAGGAATAAATAAACCTACTTTCATAATCAATAATTATAAGCTACGAGTTACGAACTACGGGCACCCTTCCGAAAGAATACCATATAGCCGGCAGCAGCCCGTAACTATTACAAAATATTTATCAGTTTGTGCGTTTGCAGGCTTAGTCTCCATTTGGGATGTCGCATCACGCAATCCACCGTTGCTGCGGTGTTATTACAAGAACAAGGCTGGAGGAAAAAATGTTCGGCGGGAAGTAACTCATAAACGTCAATATTTTGTCCTTCGTACACTACTTTCACTTCATCCATTCTGTTTAAACCCAATTTTACACCTTGCTTGGGCGAACAGGTTATCCAATCGATAGCCGCCGGCAGAGGGCGGGTACCATTCGTCTCGATACAAACATATTTCCCGGCCTGATGCAAAAGATCGATCAAGTGATCGTCAATCCACAAGGAAGGTTCGCCACCCGTAAGTATCACCATTACAGCCGGGTATTTCTTTACCTCGGCTATAATCTCCTCATCCGTCATCATCACCCCCTCTTCATGGCGGGTATCACAAAAGCCACACTTCAAGTTACACCCCGAAAAACGGACAAAAACAGCAGGAGTACCTGTGTGATACCCCTCTCCTTGTAAACTATAAAAAATTTCGTTAATCTTTCTCATAGACAGCCGTATTTGACTCGGATTCCTGCACTTCCACTTTGAAGCAATGAGGCACTTGTTCACAAACCCAACGGGCTATATTTTCGGCAGTAGGATTAAAAGGAAGTACTTCATTCAGATTGCGGTGGTCCAATCTTTCTTTCACCGCTTTTTTGATCAGGCTGAAATCCACTACCATTCCGTCGGCATTGAGTTCTGCAGAACGGCAGTACACCGTGATAATCCAATTGTGACCGTGCAGATTCTCACATTTACTGCGATAAGAGAGGTTTAGGCTATGCGCAGCCGATACCTCGAGGCGTTTTATTACTGTATACATCGTCATATATATTAAAAAAAGTCCCTGCATCTAATGTCACCTCGATGCAGGGGCAAAGTTAATACAAATTCAGATTTTCATTCTGCAAACCTCGTTATTTTTTCTACATTTGCAGCATGAAAACCATCTGTATCATTTTAGGAACCGTTTCGCTGGCATTAGGTATTTTAGGCATCTTTCTGCCATTATTGCCTACCACCCCTTTCCTGCTGCTGACGGCTGCGCTCTATTTCAAAGGGTCGCCCCGCTTGTATCAATGGTTACTGAATCAGAAACATCTCGGCCCTTATATCCGTAACTTTCGCGAAAATAAGGCGATCCCCTTGCGTGCCAAAGTCATCTCGTTAGTGCTCATGTGGGGCACCATGCTCTATTGCATATTCTTTCTCGTCCCTTTAGTATGGGTCAAGATACTCCTTTTTCTGATTGCAGTAGGAGTCACTTATCATATACTTTCCTTCAAAACATTGAAAAAGTGAGACAACCCGGTACGGGCATCAGCCAATTTATCTTCCCAATGCTTCACAGAATTCTGACCGATCACATCAGAAACATATTTTACCGAAATAAAAGGAATCTCTTTAGAATTACATACGAAAGCCTGTGCATATGCTTCCATATCTACCACATCTCCCTCTATATCAGTCAACTCTGTAAGAAAACTATCTCCGGTATTACAGGTAGCCGACTCCGTCCAATGCTTACAGAACCCTTTCTGTTCAAGCAACGCAGAAGTATCCAACTGATAGCTTAATCCGAGTCCTGCCAACTTCTGCATATCACGGTCAATAAAATGACGGCAAACAAAAATATCGCCTACCTTATGATGAATCGTCCCTGCCGTCCCCATATTTATTACAATATCCGGTTCCACCTGACGGATAGCTTCCGCCAAATGAAAAGCTGCTTTTACTTTGCCGATGCCGGTACGTACATAATACACTTCTGCATCGAGCCACTTAATCTCTGCGAATTCGCCTTGTACAGCGTAGGTTACTAATATTTTCAACATAAAATCATTCTTTAAAAACCTGTTTTTTTATACGCAAAGATAAAATAATAATCTCAAAAGCTAAAGTATATTCCTGATAGATAGCAAATAATCCTCGTCCATTCACCATTTATTTTATAATATAACTTTTCAGCGCTTCCACGTATTCTTCAAACGCATCCACTCCCTGTGGAGTAATCTTACAGATCGTACAAGGCATTTTTCCTTTAAATGTTTTCGTTATCTCCACATAACCGGCTTTGTTCAGTTTATCGATCTGTACACTCAAGTTTCCGGCTGTAGCCCCCGTCTGCTGACGAATATAGACAAAGTCCGCTTCCTCAACAGAAATAAGCAACGACATCACCGCCAGGCGAAGTTCGGAATGGAGTAACGGATTCAGTTCTTTAAACATTGCTTCTCTTTGCTTTACGATTAACCATATGTCCCGGAATAATCATTACGACCGTAATGGCAAGGGCAAAAGCAAAAACCTGTCGTAAAGGTCCTTCCACAATTGAATTGATATTGAAAAGCATCCCTAACGAAATAGCGATTCCAAAAGCGGAGCAGTTATAAAACGATTTCTCTTGGATAACAGATCCTGTTATTCCTGCACCCACGGATAACACCAACAGAAGCAACGGCAATATAGCAATATTATTTCCATAATTCAAGGCCAAAAGGGCAATGATAGCACAAGTCCCTCCTACTATTTGCCAAACATTCGAAATCACTTTATCGACATAACTCATCGTTTTCTTACCATTCCGCCGGGAAACCCAATAAGTATACAGACATCCTATCACCGGAATCACAATCCCCAACCAGAACCAGCTCTGATTTCCGGTAATATAAAGCAATAGGAAAATTGCTATGGAGACGGCAAGAGTCAAATATCCCCAAAATAGAAAACTATTACCGCTTCCTACAACCAACCCTTTTTTACTATTCTGAATCATCTGGGTAATCAATGCCAGACTTTCTTGTTCATTCAATTTCTTATTTTCCATGTTCTTATTATTATTTTAATTGTCTGCTACTCAACAATGCATACAAAGAGATCAGCAGCAAAGGTAAATGATATATTCCTAAATAAAATCCGGTGGGATTGGCAAACTGCCCCATATTATAGATACCGATAATTAACCCTACCATAGCAGTGACCCGGTAGGTTACCATGTTTATAGTGGGACGGCACAAGGTAAGCAATATCAGAAACACGGGTGTCATTGGGCAAAAAGCAAGTGATGCAAAACCGGAAAACAGATAAGCGGGATTGAAATCAGGTTTCGCATTCTGTAGATTCATCGGAAACCACAAACAGAAAAATGCAACGGGAACCAACCAAGCTGTTTTCCAGTTCAAATTCGAAAATGTGTACTTATTCTCTCCTTTCCAAGAATCACGAAACCAGACAAAGGCCACAAACAGCATCATCACCAGATTGACCGTCACTACGCTGACACCATATTTATTGGTTACAGCAATACTTTGGATGATTGCATACAGCAGATAGCAACATCCCACATAAGCGGAAAAGAACCGGCCGATCCTGTCACGAAAAAACAACAGGGCAACAATCAGCGCAAGCGCCATCCACTGAAAAACAAATGAATAAGGATAGAATCGGTTGATCAATGCATGCCCCAATGTAGTAAAGACAATCTGTCCGGCCTCTTCAAAACGAAACCCTTTCGTTGCCATCGGCATCAATACAAATTGCAAAGCTATCAGCACTAAAAAGAATTTCCAGGAAGTGCAAAAACGTTCGAAACGTGTTGAAGTCTCTTTCATAATTATTTGATTTTTATGTCCAGTCCGTTTTCAAATATGACACGATCCAAATAAGTTTTAATCAGTACCGGCTTTTCATGCCTGCCAAACAAAAACGTACCTATTCCTCCAAACACAGGTATCAAAAACCAACCATACATACTATAATACTGATGTGTCAACATCCAGCCTGCATAAACCAACAGAGAAGTTAAAACCGTAGCGTATCCCCAAATCAAAGCAGGGCCTCCGGCATTCTCCCTCACATTCCTTTTGCTGTTTCGAATCATCCGGGCAATGAGTTCCAGGCTCTCTTGCTCATTTAATTTTTTATCTTCCATGACACGTATTTATTTGTTGTTAAATGTATTATCAGAAATTCTAATCCGTGGCAAAGATAAGTGGTTTATATTATAAACCAAATTATTTTATAAATTATTTTATTTCATCAGATAACCCGTTATGCTATACAGGCCCAATTATGGTAAATAATAAGAAATAAAAGTATATCTTTGGAACATAAAGATATATACATCAAAATCACTATATATCAAACAGATACATACATCCAATCAGAATCAGGCTATCACAACATCCGGATGTTGCCCACCACTACATCCGGATGTTGTCCACCACTACACCCGGATGTTTTCATCGCCAATTATAAGAGTGATCAACATAAAGAAATTAGAGGAATACAATTTAAAAGTACACCCTTCATTCCATCTTAATAATGTTCTCATCTATTCCTTCAATAGCAATTTTCAAGTAAAACACGCAATTTCTGCTGCAAAGTTTTTGTAATACCAAACTTAATCGTATTTTTGTGTACAATTTTGGTGTAGTAATGACAGAAGAAGAAAAAAAGCTATTAAGTACCTTTGAAGCAAGACTACGGCATTTAATCTATCTTCACGATGAATTAAAGCGTGAAAATGCTGAACTTAAGGAACTTCTCAAAGCAGAGAAGGAACAAAACGAAAAGGTATTGGCTGAGTACAAAGAACTGGAAACAAGCTACACAAACCTAAAAACAGCAACGACAATCAGCCTTAACGGCAGCGATGTAAAAGAGACAAAGCTGCGATTGTCTAAATTAGTGCGTGAAGTCGATAAGTGCATCGCTTTATTAAATGAATAAATAATGGAGATGTATGGACGATAAATGGAAAATAAATCTGTCGATGGCCGATACTACTTATCCGGTCTGGATCAAACCGGAGGATGAGGAGATAGTAAGAAAGGCCGCACAACAGGTAAACGATATTTTAAAAGAATATAGGGAGAAGTGGCCTAACGTAGAGAAAGAAAGGATTATGACAATGATCGCTTATCGCTTTTCATTGGAAAGTTTGCTCGAAAAACAACGTAACGACACGACACCTTATACCGAAAAAATAACAGAACTGACGAAAACACTTGAAGAACACTTCAAAAAGGAGTAGAATCATTGCTTTTGTCGGTGGGGAATAGAAAATCCACGCACTGCAAAATATACGGAAGGAGTTTTTCCGCATATTTGGCGGTGCGTTTTTATTTATACTTAAATTAAATTACAATGTTAGTAACAATAGTAGCATCCATTGCTTGCTTCATCGTAGGTGGCATATTGTCATACGTATTATTTAAATACGGACTGAAAGCCAGATACGACAATATCCTCAAAGAAGCGGAGACAGAAGCAGAAGTAATCAAGAAAAACAAATTGCTGGAGGTTAAGGAAAAATTCCTCAATAAGAAAGCAGATCTGGAAAAAGAGGTAGCCCAGCGTAACCAGAAAATTCAGCAAGCTGAAAACAAACTGAAACAACGCGAAATGGTATTAAGCCAGCGCCAGGAAGAGATTCAACGCAAAAAGGCGGAAGCTGATGCCGTAAGAGAAAATCTTGAAGCCCAATTGGGAATCGTTGACAGAAAGAAAGAAGAACTGGACAAACTGCAACAGCAGGAGATAGAAAAATTGGAAACAATCTCCGGTTTATCTGCCGAAGAAGCGAAAGAACGCCTGGTAGAATCATTGAAAGAGGAAGCCAAGACACAGGCACAGTCGTACATCAACGATATCATGGACGATGCGAAACTGACGGCCAGCAAAGAAGCCAAACGAATCGTAATACAATCGATCCAAAGAGTAGCGACAGAGACAGCTATTGAAAATTCCGTAACCGTATTCCACATTGAGTCCGACGAAATCAAAGGACGCATCATCGGTCGTGAAGGCCGTAATATCCGTGCTCTGGAAGCGGCTACCGGTGTAGAAATCGTTGTAGACGATACTCCGGAAGCAATCGTTCTTTCCGCATTCGATCCTGTACGTCGCGAAGTGGCTCGTCTGGCCCTGCATCAATTGGTAACGGACGGACGTATTCACCCGGCACGTATTGAGGAAGTGGTAGCCAAAGTGCGCAAACAAGTAGAAGAAGAAATCATAGAAACCGGTAAACGTACTACCATCGACTTGGGCATTCACGGATTGCATCCGGAACTGATTCGTATCATCGGTAAGATGAAATACCGCTCTTCCTATGGTCAGAACCTGTTGCAACATGCTCGCGAAACGGCCAATCTCTGTGCTGTGATGGCATCGGAATTAGGTTTGAATCCGAAAAAGGCAAAACGCGCCGGACTGTTGCACGATATTGGTAAAGTGCCTGATGAGGAACCGGAATTGCCACACGCATTATTGGGTATGAAGCTGGCAGAGAAATTCAAAGAAAAGCCGGATATCTGCAATGCCATCGGTGCCCACCATGACGAAACGGAAATGACAAGTCTTCTCGCTCCTATCGTACAGGTATGTGATGCTATCTCCGGAGCACGTCCGGGAGCACGCCGTGAAATCGTAGAAGCGTATATCAAGCGTCTGAACGATCTGGAGCAGTTGGCCATGTCTTATCCGGGCGTAACAAAAACTTATGCCATCCAAGCCGGACGTGAGTTGCGCGTTATCGTAGGTGCAGACAAGATAGATGATAAGCAAACGGAAAGCCTGTCGGGCGAAATCGCTCAAAAGATACAGGATGAAATGACTTATCCGGGCCAGGTGAAGATTACCGTAATCCGTGAAACACGTGCAGTAAGCTTTGCTAAATAATAAGATCAAGAAGAAAAATCATCAAGATAAGGGGCGAAGCAATTCGCCCTTTTTTAATACCGTTTTATAGGATGAGCAAATACCAGTTTGAGATATGTGCCAACTCAATAGAAAGTTGTCTTGCCGCACAAGCAGGGGGAGCCGACCGTGTAGAGCTATGCGCAGGCATACCGGAAGGAGGTACCACTCCGTCTTATGGAGAAATAGCCGTTGCAAGAGAAGTTCTTGATATAAAACTCCATGTGATTATTCGCCCTCGGGGAGGTGACTTTTTATATTCACCTATCGAAATAAAAACAATGTCAGCAGACATAGAAATGGCTCGTAAAACGGGAGTTGACGGAGTTGTTTTGGGATGTCTCACGGCAACGGGAGACATAAACATGCCGGTAATGAAAGAGCTGATGAAAACCGCCGAAGGATTGTCTGTAACTTTTCACCGTGCATTCGACGTCTGTCGCAATCCACAAAAAGCAATGGAAGAAATTATAGACTTAGGATGCGACCGGATATTGACTTCCGGCCAACAGGCAACAGCAAAAGCCGGTATCCCTTTACTAAAAGAACTCCATGCACAAGCTGACGGAAGAATCATTCTGTTGGCCGGCTGCGGAGTAAACGAAGAAAACATTGCTCATATCGCTTCGCAAACAGGTATCGAAGAATTCCATTTCTCGGCAAGAGAAAAAAGAATAAGCGAGATGCAATATCGTAACCCCACCGTCTCTATGGGAGGAACCGTACAAATCGATGAATATTCCCGTCAGATAACAACAGCAGAAAGAGTCAGAAATACGATTGCAGAATTGACGATAAATGATTGGCGATAAGAGGGAATCACTCCATATAAAGAACTACACTTTATACCCTCACAAGCCATGCACAACTTTCATCAACTGTTCGCCCAGACCGATTGTATATCCTTGGGATACAAAAACCACCCTGTTGAAAGTATCGGCAATGATAAATACCGGAAGCGCTGCGGAACTTGATAATTTCATCGATTCCGTTATCTGCTTCTGAATATTGCCATCTGTATCTATGCCATAGATTATAGTGGAAGGCAATCCCGGAAATTCCGTCGGCTGAAACTTCTTGTATTGTTCTTCATCCGGGAAAAGCAATACTATCTTACGTCCCCATTTCTCAAAATCCTTGCCCAATGCTGCCATATCTTTTAAAGCATGATTGGTAGGTTCCTGTCCGGCAGACAGTATACCCACTACAAAATAGCCACGACCACAAGCTTGCAGAATACTTTGCATCTGATTGTGATCGCCTACCGGACGAAAAAGTGACTCTGAATTAAAACTACCAATTACCTGTACTTGGGTTTCACTCTCACGCATAACCAAATCCACCGTAGCATTATGATCTTTTTCTACATTAAAAAAAGAAAGATTGGCAAGTACACCCCCATTAGCCAGACGCGTTCCGGTGGTAAGCATATAATAACCGGTATCCAGCCGTGTGCCATTTTTCAATAATTGTTCCCAGGAGGTAGTACCTTCATCATAATTCAATAAGCGGAAAGTCCCCTCTTCAAACCGGGACAACGTAAAATGAGAATAGTATTTAGGATTGTCAAGCGAACGGATAGGACGATAATTGGCCCTTACAATCGCCGAAGGTGCCCAAAGTTGCTCTGTTGCTTCGAAATCCACATCGTATGTCTTGCCATTTTTCAACCGCCCGTCAGTCAAATCCTGATATTGAACCTTCCCCGTCACCTCATCTATCCAGGCAGGAATGCCCAAAGCACGTGCCAAAGCCACAAAAAAGATATCCCTGGATCTCTCGTCAGCTACGGAAGCTCTCCATACACCAACAGGAGACATGGGAATGCGTTGCGAGTTCAACTCATTGTCAATACCAATATTTTTTTTGCACCAGGCTACCAACAATTGCGGATTCTTACGATAGCTTTCTGCATCGGCAGCCGGCACTGCCTCTTGAAAAAACTGCTTATACGGAGTCAGCATCTCATTGCCCACGCGTGGATTGAGAACAGACGAATAGTAATAATCTCCACCAGAAGCAACTGTAGAATAATGAAAATGATCCAACAATACTTCCAGAGATATATCACGTAAATCTTTGTCAGAGATAACACCAAGCAGTCTAAGGGCAAGATCAGCCTTTCCCTCTTTGGCAGCAACTGTGAGGAAATCGGTCAAAGTCCGGTAATTGCCTCTCGACGCAAGCAACAACCGGATAACCGTCTGGGGATTCATGGCATATTCCCGGGCAAAAGCTCCGGCCTCTGCTTCAGTGATAAAAGTAGAAACGTAGGCATTGCGAATAGAGTCTTCCTGTGCCATACGACGATTGTTTTCGGCACGTTGCTCCGGAGCCACTTCGGGCAATCGGGTTTCTTCGGCAGGAGGAACAATATCCAAGTCCAACGAATACACATCGCCCGGTTTCTTATCCAATACAAGTGTCAGTTCTTTTTCTTTTCCAAAAGACAACTTGCCAAAACCGAAAACCTCTCCCTTAGAAGCCCACACAAGCATATCCCCCTTTCCAGCCGTCAATGAAGCCTGTCCGGAAATATCGGTATACTTCGTTGCTACGGAATAAAACTCGGCATAGTTATACACTTTAAACTCCACTTTCGCCCCCTCCACAGGATTACCACCCGCATCGGCAACCGTGATAACCGCTTTCGCCGTAGGAGCATAGTTTTCTATGACATTGATTTCTGTATAATTGGGAGTTTCATACATGATTTCTTCCGCACCTTTATAACGTCCAAAGACTTTAGTATGCATCAACATACCACGACTCGCAGGGGCATTAAACCATCCCAAATTCAATACCGGCTCCGGCTCACAAGCTCCAAAGAAATACCATTTGCCATCTGCCCAAGCTTCTACCCAAGCATGATTGTCATCGGTATGTGCCCAACGGGGAGTGTATACCTGACGGGCAGGAATACCTACAGAACGAAGGGCGGCAACGGTAAAGGTAGACTCCTCACCACAACGGCCATAAGCCGTCTTAACGGAAGCAAGTGGCGAGCTGGTACGAGCATCGCTCGGACGGTAAACCACCTTTTCATGACACCAGTGATTTACCTCCAGAATGGCATCCCGCATGGAAAGATACTTGACACGCTCCTTCAATTCATTATAAAATACCCGGCGGGAATCATCCAGATTCTCATTATTCACCCGGATTGGAAGTACAAAATGCCGGAATACATCTTCGGGAATCGTTTTTCCCCAAGGCATCTCACGCTGTGCCTGCTCAGTCAGACGTATATTCTCCAAATAATAATCTCCCGAATAGTCGGTAATATCACCAATAGGCATATAGGCATAAAGGAACATCAATGCTTCACGCTCTACGGCAGTAAGCGTGGAATCCCGGAAAACACCGAACAGATCGCCGTATGGAAGTTGCAACTGCTTCATTGCAAAGTCAGCCTGTACTTGGTTACGATAAGCCTCGTCCTTCAAAAAATGCTCTTCCGTACACGAAAGAAACATAAAAAACAATAGTGAATATAGAAAATAACGACCCGATGTTTTCATACGATTCAATATAAATAAGGTATAATCAAAATCCATTCAAAGGGAACAGTACGGTAGGGATCAACAATACCAACCCCAATATAATAAACAGTAATAACAATTTCCAGAACCATTTCACCCATATTTCATAAGGTATGCGGGCTATTCCCAATGCCCCCATCAGCACGGCGGAAGTAGGTGTTATCATATTCGTAAAGCCATCTCCAAACTGATAGGCCATCACCGTAGCTTGCCGCGAAAGGCCGATTACATCGGAGAATGGCGCCATGATAGGCATGGTCAATGCCGCTTTGGCGGAACCGGAAGGTATAATCAGATTTATCAATGTCTGTATGAAATACATTACCCCCAACGAAACAAATCTCCCGGCCTCTCCCATCAACGAAGCGAGCGAATGAAGAATAGGATCGATAATACGACCGTCTTGTAATATTTGAATAATCCCACCGGCAAGGCCGACTACTATGGCAGCCGAAAGCATATCCTTTGCCCCGTCCAGAAACTGCTTAATAATCGTATCCGTCTGTTCGCTGTTGGCAAAACCGGAAAGTATCCCCATCGCCAAAAAGATAGCGGAAATCTCGGGCAGATACCAACCATGCCCCATTACACCGACAATCAAATACAGAATAGTAAAAGCAAGCAGGACAAGAATAAAAAAATGATTGGATTTACGCAACCCTAACCAACCGAAAACAGCATACAACACAGTAAGAAAAGGAACAGCATACCAACTGACGGACGATTCTCCTAACACAAACGTACTTTGAGGATAACAAACAGAAAATACAACCAATGCCATCAATACCAATACATAGACTATATACGCCGAACGTGTGGTAGCATAAGCAATCTGTTCCGACATCCCTTCTCCTCTTTTTCTCCAATAAGCATCGGCACGATACATCGGCGACTTCTCCGGATTCCTTTTAATGACAGAGGCATAACGGAGCACACAAGCTATAAGTAGGACAGTGAGCACCACCCAGCAAAACATACGATATTCAAAGCCCGAGAACAGGGGTAAATCGGAAAGTCCCTGAGCAATACCTATCGTAAAAGGATTGAGTACAGCACCGGAAAAACCTACATGGGCCGCCACATAAACCATACAAAGCCCCGTAATAGAATCATAACCCATAGAAATAGCCAACGGCACAATGATAATAACGAATGCCAGCGTTTCCTCACTCATACCGAACACTGCTCCAAAAAGGCTGAACAATATGATAATCAAAGAGATTACCACATTATTGACTCCCAGCATCTTAATAAACCGATACCTCTCGAGCCCTTTCGTGAATCCTAAAAAAGAGAATATTCCGGCATCAATGGCCCGGCTGCTATTCATAATCTGAAAAGCTCCTCCCATGATTAAAAGAAAAGCGATGATGCCGGCCTGGCGTTCAAAGCCATCCAGCAAAGCACTGAACACCTGCCAAGTCTGCGGAGCCTGTTCTACCGGATGAAAAGAGTGGTCGACAATCACGGTACGCGGCACTCCATTGATCTCCACCGTCTGACGCATATATTCTCCGGCAGGAATAATCCAAGACAATACAGCACAAAGTAATATCACAGAAGAGATGATCGTGTAGGTGTGAGGAATTCGTTTCAGCATATTTCAGGTAATTGATCTGCCACAAAGTTATGTAATATATTTGTAATATTCATCCGGACATACACACTCTTTCGAGAGAAAAGAGTCTCAAAAGCATATTTTTTATGTTGTAGAACATATTTTCGTGAACTTTTTGTATCTTTGCAACGTTATTAAAGAAAACAAGATGTAAAACCCGCTCTTCAAAACGTGGAGAGCAAAAAAAGATGAAGATTATGAAAAAGAATTCAAATGAAAAGATTATGATGTTGCAGTACCGTATCAAACGTTATCATGCAATGGGAAATGGAACCATGTGCCAAACCTTGAATGGCCAACTTCAAAAACTGCTTTCAAAGCAGACTGCCATGTAAAATACACTACCTTATTATATGAACAAAGCAGAGAATCATTTACCGGTTCTCTGCTTTTTTTATATGGTATTTTACAAAACACAATTCTCACTGATCATTTGTTTTACTGAAAAGTATTCTTACTTTTGCATCCAAACTAACGAAACTCTAAATAAAAAATGACAGACATCTCAGAATTTGAAACAATTTTCCGATGCCATTATCGTCCACTCACCATGTATGCTTTGCGTTATACGGAAAACATAGATGATGCAGAAGATATTGTACAACAATCATTTATAGATATATGGGAAAGATTGTCCGGCGGAATGGCTATTGATAATTTGAAAGCTTATTTGTATACAGTAGTTCGAAATGGCAGTCTGACCCGTGTTATCCATTCCCCTCAGAAAAGTACGATTCAAGAAAACGAAATGGAAGATATCAGCGAAGAAGAACGAATCATCCGTTCAGAACGGGATGCACAATTATGGACAGCCATTGACAGACTGCCTAAAGCTCGAAAACGTATTTTCTTGCTATCAAAACGTGACGGACTCACTTATAAAGAAATAGCCGATGAGTTGGGAATATCGATCAAAACCGTCGAACACCAGATCAGTAAGGCCATTAAAACCTTACGAAATACAGCAATCAAAGTTTATTTTTTCTTTTTCTCATAAAAAAACAAAGGAAATGATGGGGGGATTTTCCTAAAAACATGTCTTACTAATAAAAGACAAACTTTCAAAACATGGAAAAGAATCCTAAATACCCCACACCGGAAGAAGAGAGTATCCGGTTCATAAGTCGTTTTTACAGTGAAGGAAAGGCCGACACTTCAGCAGCATGGAAAAAGATTACCAGAGCCATCCACAAACAACCTTCCTCCAAACGCCGTATCCCGATATACCGCATCGGTATAGCAGCGGCTATCCTTACCGGAATTATTGCAGGGATAGGTTACCACCGGATGAAAACACAGGCAGACTGGATCATAATTGCTGCACAAGCTGAAAAGCAGGAAATCGTTTTACCGGATCATAGCGCCATAACTCTATCTCCGGGAAGTTCCATCCGATACGACCGTTTGTCTTTCGGTAAAAAGGAACGATATATAGAATTAGCCGGAAAAGCATTTTTTAATGTGAATCACCTCAAAAATGTCCCTTTTCATATCAATACCCCCTTAGCTGATATACAAGTATTAGGAACACAATTCCAAGTGGTTTCCACTAAAGACAGCACAGTGACATGGATTGTTTCCGGGAAAGTCCGCTTCAGCACTTCAAGGCAGTGTACAGACCTTACACAGAATATGCGGGCCATAGTAAACCGGGAAAACGGACAAATTCAAGTCTCCGCAAAAGATCATCTGAACGAACTGGCTTGGAAAACCCACCGACTCGTTTATCAAAACACCCCGTTGCGAGAAGTAGTGGCAGATTTGGAAAAACTCTATCAAATAAAACTAAAAAATATACCTCCACAAAATCTGAAACTAACGGCAACTTTCGACACAATGGAGATTTCAGACATACTTTATATTATCAACCAAACACTCGACACGAACCTAACTATCACCATACAACAATGAAAGAATCTGTTATCTGTTTCAAATTTCTGTTGATCGTGCTGCTGAGCCTCTTGCCTACGGCAAAGGTGAAAGCAGCACCATCCGGCGAACCGCTTATCAGTCTGGAAGTTGCCAACGCCAGCCTGCAAAAGTTGTTACCCTTGTTGGAAGAGCAGGCCGGAGTTACTTTCACTTATGAATCTTCCCTGCTAAAAAATATGCCACAAATTAATATTTCTTTTTACCGGACTCCATTTTCCGAATGTATGCGTAAACTGTGTGTGCTTCTGTCTATCAGCTACAAGCAAGAAGGACATTTTATCATTCTGAAACGGACAAACATACATGAAGTTGCTACCAACGGATTACAATTCGACAGTATTCAGCATCTGCAAGAGGTCGTTATCAGTGCAACGTCTTTGCAAAAAAACTTATTGCTAAACCCACAAATGGGACAAGCCCGATTCGGCTATGAAAATATTAAAAGTACCCCTGTTCTTTTCGGAGAGGCCGATATTATAAAGATAATACAAACACAGCCAGGAGTATCGCCCGGAATAGCCGGATTTGCCGATATGTATGTACGAGGCGGCAATAACGATGAAAATCTCTATCTATTGGAAGGAAATCCACTCTATCAAGTGAACCATGCGGCAGGACTCTTCTCCGGATTCAATGTCGAAGCGATAGAAAGTACAGATTTCTATAAGTCAGCCTTTCCTGCACGCTACGGAGGCAGACTTTCCAGCGTAGTCGACATCCGGACTAAAGACGGAAATTTAAGAGAACACCACGGTAACATCATGTTGGGACTCACCTCTGGCAGCTTCAATCTGGAAGGTCCCCTTATTAAAGATAAAACTTCTTTCAATTTAAATCTACGACGCACCTGGTTTGATATACTATCGGCTCCGGCATTGGCAATCATGAATGCAACCAAACAGGACGGAGCAGATAAAACCATAGCCCGCTATGCCTTTACTGATCTCAACTTAAAACTCACACACCATTTCAACTCTCACAGCCACGCCTTTGCCGGTATTTATTTTGGTCGTGATTATCTCAAAGGAGGAAGTAAAAGTACAGACGAAAATGACAAAGAAGAAGATATCAGCCGATTACGCTGGGGAAATGTCATGGGATTTGCCGGATGGTCACATTCATTCAATTCCAGATTTTACAGCAACATCAACGTTGCCTACACCCATTACGCCTCCAAACTTCAAAGAAATCTTAAGGAACAGAATGACGAAAAACAAACCTATTACCAAACATCCAGCCTAAATGGAATAGATGATATCAGTCTACGAACCGATTTTAATTATCTACCGACAACCAACCAGCACATCCGCTTCGGAAGCCAGTATATCTATCACCGTTTCCGACCAGAATATAGCTCCGTCCGATCCTCTTCCGATGCAACCCTCAACAGAGACAATCGGAATCAGCAACTCCATGCACACGAATTAGGAATTTATGCCGAAGACGAATGGAAACTCAACAATGCAATCCGTTTAAACACCGGTCTACGTTTCAGCCTATACAAAATAAACAATAAAACATACACCAATTTAGAGCCACGCATAAGTACCGCATTCCATGTTGCCCCCCAATGGAGCATAAAAGCATCATATGCCAGAATGAATCAATATGTACATCAGATCAGCGAAAGTTACATCAATTTACCTACGGATACATGGATGCCCGTAAATAATAAATTCAAACCCTTGTGTAGCGACCAACTTTCCGCAGGAGTTTATTACACTCCAAATAAGAATTATGCTTTTTCTGTCGAAGGATATTATAAATGGTTGAACCATATTTTAGACTATAAAGACGGTTACAACTACCTGTCTTCCTTTGCCGAATGGGAAAACAAATTCACTGCCGGTAAAGGTAACACGTATGGTATAGAACTTTTTGCCCGAAAAGAAACGGGGAAAATAACCGGCTACATCGGTTACGCTCTAAGCTGGAATAACCGCCAATTCGACGAAATCAACCATGGAAAATCTTTTCCGGCCAAATTTGACAATCGCCATAAATTAAACATTGTAGCCAACTGGCAAATAAACAAAAAGGTCGAACTGAACGCATCGTGGACCTATATGACGGGAAATAGAGTGACCGTATCTTTTGAAAATCAGCAAATTCTGGGACAGGTACAAAGCCCACAAACCGGGAATATCTACCCGGGACAGCCACTGCTCCCTCACTTCCATCCGGATGAAGGAGTCGGATATTACACCACCCGAAATAATTTTCGTCTGCCGGCCTACCACCGTCTGGATTTAGGTATCAACATTTATCGTTCACTAAAGAAAGGTAGAACCGGCATATGGAACATCAGTATCTATAATGCTTATTGTTATATGGCGCCTGTAGGTATATACAAAAGATTCTGGACCCAGAATCCAATGGGATCGGGTTACTACCCGGAAAATAAATCAGATTGCTATTTTGAAACTCTCCGGCTTATACCAATAATACCATCCGTATCGTACACTTATAAATTTTAACATTATCATGAAACAGAAATATTATACATTTATTCTTTTACTTCTCAGTTTGTCATTAAGCAGTTGCTACAAAGAAATAGACTTGGATAAATACCGTACACAACCCAAAATAGTCATAAACTGTGCCATTTCACCGGATAATGTCATCATGGCCAGTGTCACACGCACCTGGTTCTATCCCGAAAGTACCCCTTACGTTAAACTTCCTCATGCCAAAGTAGATTTATACATCAACGACGAATATGTCGAACAAATGAAATGGGAACAATACAACAAAAATGACCATTCAAGCGCCTCTCCCGATTCAGTTTTCACATCGCACATCACTCCAAAAGAACAGGACAAGGTAAAAATTGTAGTTTCCGCCAAAGGCTATGAAACCGCTGTTGCCGAAGAGACAGTTCCCCGTCATGTTCCCATCCTAAAAACCGGTTATCATAATATCACCAAACGTCCTAATACAGATGTTACATATATCGATCCTGACGGCAACCTCATAGAACAATTTATTTATGAAATAGAATACGAAATCACTTTTCAAGACAAAAATGAGACATCCGACTTTTATGCGTTGACTACTTCAAGAACAAAAACATATTCCTGGGGAGAGGATTTCTATCAAAACGAACTGCAAACAACAGATCCGGTTTTATCCGAGAATATAAATATCTTGGACGGTGCTATGGGATTTGATGGTTTGGATAATCATTCTTTCCTATTCACAGACAAACAAATATCCGGGCAAACATATACACTCAAATTTAAAGAGACTTGTAAAGAAAATCCCGACGGCAGTACAATCTCAATCTATCTTTACAGCCTGTCTCAATCTTATTACCAATACATCCTGTCAATACAGAAAATATCAGGAAGTACTCTGGAGGGAGCATTGGGAAATCTTGGCTTCGGAGAACCTATCCGTGTATACAGCAATATAGAAGGGGGAAGCGGCATTTTAGGTGCCTGCAATATATCTGTTCAAAAAACAACTATCCACTACAAAGAGCCATAGACTTTGACCGATCACTCCCAATCACTGAACTCAAAACTCAGTTGTTCCCAAGCACCATGCTCCTCTGCTTCTTCCTTCGGATTGGAAACAGAAAGCCCAATCAGACGGATCGGATGATGTTCGTAGTCCACCTCTTTCAACAGTTGTTTGGCCAAAGGAAGTATTTTATCCAAAACCGTTAATTCCTGTGCTTGAGTGATGCTGCGTGTAATCTGACTAAAATCATGAAATTTGATCTTTAATGTCAGTGTATTCCCTTTAAAATCTTTCCGGTTCAAACGTTCGACCAACTCTACCGCCACATGATACAATTCTATAATAACAGAGGAATGCAAAGAGATATCTTTTTCCAAAGTTCGTTCACAACCGATCGATTTACGTATACGGACAGCTTCTACCGGACGCAGATCCACACCGCGGGCAAAATCATAATACAATGCCCCCACTTTGCCAAACTGCCGTACCAACATATCCAATGAGCACATACGCAGTTGCAATCCGTTATGAATCCCCAATGTATGCATTTTTTTTGCCGTTACCGGTCCTACTCCCCAAAATGATTCGATAGGCAAAGCACCGATAAAGTTCATAGCCTGATCCGGATGGATGGTACAAAGCCCGTCGGGCTTACGATAGTCCGAAGCTATTTTAGCCAGGAATTTATTATAGGATACACCTGCAGAGGCTACCAGATTCAGTTCGCCACGAATACGTTTTTTGATCTCTTTCGCTATATCCACAGCCAAAAAGATACCTGCCTTGTTCTCTGTAACGTCCAGAAAAGCCTCATCCAAAGAGAGCGGTTCGATGATATCCGTATACTCGTGAAATATTTCATGTATCCGGCGTGATACGGATTTATATACCTCCATTCGTCCGGGAACAAAAATCAAATGAGGACACAAACGCTTCGCCTTTTGCGACGACATAGCCGAACGTACTCCATACCGGCGCGCCTCATAACTGGCTGCGGCAACTACTCCCCGCTCTTCAGCATGTCCTACAGCAAGAGGTTTACCACGTAATTCCGGATTGTCCCGTTGCTCTACAGAAGCATAAAATGCATCCATATCAATATGTATGATCTTTCGTTCCATGATCTTGATTCAAGAGTCAAATATAAGGAAATGCAGGTATACACGGCAAGCATTTATTCACAAATTTCGATAATAGAAACAAAAAAATCCGCATGCCGGTCATGCGGATTTCTTTCTCATTATCCTCCTTTCCTTACAAACTATTCACAAACTTCCTGGGAGATTCTCCATAATATTTCTTAAATACCTCCCGAAAATATTTCGGATCACTAAATCCGGTAAGCTCGGCTACTTCCGTCACCGTATACTTCTTGCTTATCAGTAAAACCAGTGCTCTGTTCAGCCTTACGGTACGAATATAATCGGCCGGTGCCTGATTGGTAACCAACTTTATTTTTGCATAAAAGCCGGAGCGGCTCATATTCATCTCCGCACTGAGCATATCGATATTAAAATCCGGATTAGAAAGATTCTCCTCAATCAATTTGCGTACCTTGCCAATAAAGTCCTGTTCGTCTCCCGGCAACGTATTTTCAATGTCCGGCCCTAACATGTCCTCAGCCCCCAATACCAGTTTGATGTATCTTTTCCTTATAATACCCCGGTTAAATATCAAGTTGTCTACTTCGGCCCGCAGACGGGAGATGTCAAGAGGCAACGTCAGACAGCAGTCGGCTATCCGATGACTGTCGTTCCCTATATTTACGGGGTCTTTCAACAATACAACGGGGATATGAGCGGTTTTTACATCCGATTTAACTTGCAGACAAAGCGCTTCTCCCGACAAATTCGTAAAGGTACTGGCCAGTAGAATAACATCCGGCTGTTCTTTAACTATTGTTTCACAAGCAGACTCCGTCTCGGATACGGCACAAATATTATACTCCCCTGATAAAACCTGTATCAGGAAAGAACGTAATTCTTCATTTTCTTCAACCAGCAGAATGGTATTTTTTTCTTTCAACTTCTTTTGGGAAAAATTTTCCGAAGTTAAAGCACGCTTTATAGAAGAGAATGTACCGTCTTTTTCATGGTTCTTATCGACAGGCTGTGACCGAAACAACGAAGTTCCCGGCAGTAGTTCCGGCAACTTTGAGAAAGACTTAAGAATGATAGGAAAAATCAAAATGACAGAGATACATCCATTTTTCTTTGAAGAAAAGACAACTTTTCCTTTATGTAATTGTATTAATCTCCGGATTAACAACCAACTTGCTACACCTAATGAATTGGTACCGGTTCCTTTTTTGCTGAATAGAGTTTTTTTTTAACACAGCCACCATCAGAAAATTCCAGTTTCATCTCCCAACTTCGGGAAGTATAGGCAGTGGTCAATTCAATTTCTTCCCCATCGTCCACATTATCCACGATTATTTCCAACATTCCTCTTATGATAGCCGTCATTTTCTCTTTATCAATCCAGACGCGCAGAAAACCGGGAGTACCATCCCAATGCAATTCTACGTTTTTCTGTTCTATTACCGGAGTTAACTGTTCTATGGTTTCATTCAAAAACATAGTCAGCTCCGTTTCCAGTAAGAAAAGTTTCTTAGGATGCGATGAAATACGCCCTATGGTAACTAAGTTAGTAAACATATAATCTATTCCCTTCACTTGCTGCAAGATGTCTTTAAATGTGTCAGAAGAATACTTTTGATATAAATTCTCCAACGGGCTCTTTATCAATGTCAAAGGCATACATATATCTTTGGCGGCATTGATAAAAACCTTTATAGTCTCGTGTGACAGATTCCTGTCTCTCCAAATCAATATGAACCGTACTGACAATATTCCAAGCAATACGACAACAATACCGTAAAACAAAAAAGCCCCTTTTGTTTGCCACAAAGGAGGATGTATGATTATTTGCATGTTTCTTTGTGCAATAGGATTACCATTTCTTACAGACAGGGCACGTACGGATACAAGATGTTTTCCCGAACTAAGATTTGAAAAATGAATAAGGTTCTTTGAAGTAGGCGTAGTCCATGCCTGGTTATTGCTGAATTCAACTTGCAAATGCAACAGAATTCTGATTA
>UMBU01060191.1_pt1 | contig 87446 bp, 81 predicted proteins | sample 1964051 | NCBI WGS metagenome assembly UMBU01 (sample SAMEA4835949, study PRJEB28245) | human gut metagenome | biome: gut microbiome; material: fecal sample | place: Denmark | collected 2008
TTGTATAATGCGGATTTTGGTATTTATGCGGTGTTGCCTTAACTATACAGACACTTTAGACCAAATTGTCACTGTTTCTAAGAACGTTAGTCCTTTTGGATACCATGCGTGCGGTGGTATTGGGTATAATGATAAGTTAGGGACTGTGCATCATATTCATGGAACTCTTTCCAGTGACTTAATTCTCGGGCTAAATGATCCTTCACAGATTGCCAATTCTCTTCTAACAGCGAATAAAAGTTTGACAGATTATATCATTAAATCCCAAGTTAACGAAGCTCTTGGTGAGCGGCGAGTCATCGATGCTAAGCGTATTATTGATAATAGCGATTACATTGGCATCTATGGCATGTCCCTTGGGGATACCGATAAGATGTGGTGGGAATATCTACTGGCATGGCTTCAGGCTAAAAATACTCGCAGACTAGTGTTGTACGTCCATGCTGACTTGTCGGATAATCCCTCCGGTCAAGAGAAACTACGCCAGATCGATAATTGGAAAGAAATTTTCCTCAGTCAGGCTGGCTCCCAACCAGATATTGCCGATAAGGTGCGGAGTCAAATAATTGTAATTATTCGCTCGAAGATTTTCGATTTTGGCAGTATTACCATCAGCGAACGAGATCCTGAAAATGTTCTGCTTTCTGTGTAATCCATCATCACACAGTGGATAGAATTAACGATATTACCCAAAATATCGGTTTTCATAGGATGTTCATTTAGGGGAAAATCAAGCGCCAATGAAATACTCCAGCGGAACCATCATTTAAACTATAAAACAGCATGAGGACGAAATACCCAGCAAGGGATTACCCACCCTGACCTTAATTGCGGGGTATTGACTCACTAATCCTACTCCGCATTTCGTCCAGTACACCGTTAGGGATAACCAATGTATCAGTGTTCCTCTCGTTGGGAATATCCGACATCGTCGTCTTCCCTCTCTCAGTGTCCTCCCCCTGTACATGACCTTTGGAATTAAAAATTGAATTTCACCTACCATGTAGCGATAATCGATAATACCCAGATGACTTATTGTTTCTTTCTCCACTGCAGACGAGCAATCTGCTTCACAAATTGTGAGGGCAATTGTTTCATAAGCATTGTCCGCAATTTTCCGTGTTAGCTCCGCCTTTGACCAGCCAAACTGCATAGCAGCCTTCAGATACCATTCCCTCAGTTCCGTGGATAACCCCGATTCCAGAATCACAATATTCTGTGTCCAGCCGAGCTCCATCGCCAAGGACAGCATTGCGGGTTGACCCTGATAAGTCCGATAGAAATCCCTCATCCGACGAAGGTTCCGAGGGGAAAATCCCTGAACATCCGGGTATTGTCTGCTCAGATATGCGGCAGCCGCAACCGCCGCTCCCTTTTCCGTTCTTCGGCATACGGCTTTGCCAATCTCGCAGTACAGCTCCATCTGCGGTATATCTGCTGCCATGGCCTTGTCAAGCTCTGCGTACATTTCGCTGTAGTCTATATTCTTACGGATATTCATTGGGTGCCCTCCTTATTCAAATTGATCTTGCAATATTGATAACACGAAGCCCTTTTCTCCGGGCATAATCAACGGTATAAGCTGTTCCGCCTGAATTCCTTGTCAAATAGCAGATACAGGTTCCGCTATGATCCACTAAATGGCGGTTCCGCCTGTGCATACAGTCCGGGGTATATTCTCTGGACACATACACGACCTTGTCGCTCCTGCGCTTAATATCCGAATAAACTGCAATATCCTCACTTCGCCATCCTCTGGTTTGATCTTCACAAGGCAGCACCAGAATCAGGCGTAGCTGGGGATATTCTTTTTTCATATCCAGCACCGTCTGCGCCGCCAGAGTGTCAAATCCCAGTGCGCCTCCCACACCATAAAACACAATGCCCTGCTTTACAAGCTCCTTAATAGCTTTTCGTAGACGAACAGCCACTTTTAACTTTTCTGCCCCGCTCAGGCTCCTATGCCCGGTGGAGCAGCAGGTTTTCGCTCTCATATCCATATCTTTCTTCCTCCCGTTTTACGATATATCGCATATTCTACCACATATGCCGCAGAATTGCGATATATCCCACACGATATATCCCGACTTTTTATAAAATATAGTCAACGATATATCGTACAGGAGGATGATGTTTTATGAATGCGAAAGAAGCTGTCGCAGCCAGGATTCTGGCTTTGTGCGACGAAAGAGGTATCGCCATCAATGCCCTTGCCAGCAGTTCCGGGGTGGCCCCCTCCACCGTTTACAGCATGCTCAACGCCAAGAGTCAGAATCCCGGCGTGGTTTCTCTGCAAAAGCTCTGCGATGGGCTGGGAATTTCCCTCAGAGAATTCTTTGATGATGACCTCTTTGACAACATTGAGCAAGAAATCAAATAAGCAGAAGGAGCGCCGGTTTCATTCCGATCCCGGTGCTCCTGATTTCTATTTGCCGAATGACGATTACAAGCCAGACTCGCCTCCTGCGCCCAGTTTGTAGGGCAATTGCAATTCCCCGCATAACGTATTCCACGCAGGGGATCGCCACACTGTTGCCCAGAGCTTTGTAACGGGCAGAATCTGACGCCCCTGGGATGTTTGTCCAACCGTCTGGGAAACCCTGCAAGCGCTCGCACTCAAGGGGCGTCAGACGGCGAATCAGGTTATGGCTCTCCACAATGCACTTATCGTCGCCGACATACTGATTGCTGATGCCCTTATGGTCTGACCGAACCAGCGTGCCAACCGCATCCTGATAAGGCTGCGCCACCAGATCTGTGGCATCCTTGTGCTGCCGGGTGCTTTCCGTGCTGACCACTTCATTCTCTGTGAACACATCCAACCGTTGGCGGCTGAAGACTGCGTGGTGATCTGTTGCCGTCAGGGTGTAGGCAATGTCCTCCTGATACCCGATTCCATTACCACCGTTCTGTGGCTGACGGTCAATGGCATTTCCGACAATACAGTAAACAGGCGCATCCTGCTCCACCAGCGGCACATTATTACCACCCGTGCCATACCGTGCAGACATGGTAGGTGCCACCCTGTGAGGACCGGTATAGCGGGCATCTATGCCGTGGTTCTCGTAGACCAGCGGCTGATGTCCATGTTCCTGAGCACGAAGCGTTCCACTCACATCCTCGGAACACCCAATGACGCTGCCGCCCTGATCGTTTAGGCATAGGATGCTCGGTACCATATTTGTGCCGCTGTCAGATGCCTTCAGGGTTGGTGCGCATTCCTCCTGATAGCCAACGCCCCCAGCTTTGCTCCCCTGCCCCGCGGAGAAGCCAGCCGCAATAAATGTCTGCTGCTTCATACCCGGCTGCGCACCCAGCGCCCCGGCAACATCATGCAAATCCCGGACTTCATCTCTCTGGTTCGCTGCGAACGCAATGGGCTGAATTGCTCCGTCGCAGCCTTCATTCTCCTCCCCATCCGGCTGGGTGACGAAGGTCTGCATCTGCATATTGCTGGCCGCCATCAACGCTCCGGATACGCCGTGAAGGTCGATTCCCTCGTCTCTCTGGTTGATATGGTAGGCTTCCAGTTTCGTGGGCCTGCCATCCGGCAGAACGAGACCAGCTTGGATCTCCAGCGCCCACTTCAGCTTTTCAGGAAGTTCCTTCCCCCGTTCAGCGGCTCTACGCAGGATACCCAAGCAGGCTTTCTTGGTCAAATAGTATCTTTTCAGCGGATTGTCCTGCAAAATCCGCGACAAGGAAGATTCGTTTTCTTCTCTGGGGGACACCCCAGTATTGAGCGTCGAGGCATCTCCACGCCAGGGAGAAATCAGCTCCCAGTATGATTCTCCCAACAGGTTGCCATGGCCATGGGTAAGGTCGAGGGATTGAAATACCACTGACTTTAATTCGGACGATCTCCTCGAGGACACACCGGAAGTCTTCTCCTTTTGGCGTTCCGCTGGAGAAAGCTCCGGGAACATTTTCCCACACCATGAATCGAGGTCGTATATCGATAGCTGTTCTGCCTCGTAATTCGTCTGCATTTCTCATCTCCTTTGTGAGTCTGACTTGTTCCATAAAAAGACCGGAGCGCGTACCGGCCAGACCGGCTCTAGCTCCGGCCACCGAGAGATCCTGACACGGGCTTCCCCCACATATGATATTTACTGGCGGCAGCTCTGCTCCGTTTAGCCTTGTGATGTGCTTATTCCGTGGATGAATGCTGGCAGCTGGTTCATGCTTACGAAAGAACGAAGATTCCTTGTATGATGATGGAAAATTGCTGCTACGGAAGAAACGAACTGTTGATTCTGAATATGGTGCGGCAAGGCTTGTTTGGAGAAGTCGTTCATTGCCAAGGCGGATACAAGCATGATCTACGGGATGAGATATCGAAAGGGGAAGAACTTCGGCATTACCGTTTAAGCAATTACAAAAATCGTAACTGTGAAAATTACCCAACCCATGAATTGGGACCCATTTCCAGAGTGCTGAATATCAACCGTGGTAATCGTCTGGTGTCTCTCTCATCTTTTGCATCAAAGGCAGCGGGGCTGCATGACTATTTGGTGCGAAAGAATGAAAGCGAGAGTGACCCTGATAAACTGCAGTTTACTCAGGGAGATGTGGTGACGACAGTCCTTAAGTGCGCCCAGCTGTTTTACGGCTGGCTTTTTGCTTTTGGAGGAGGTGTATAGCGAATCAGGAGACAAACGAATTAACCATGGGCAGCCTGTTCGATGGGATCGGCGGCTTTCCTCTGGCGGCAGTGCGGAATGGCATCCGACCGGTGTGGGCAAGTGAGATTGAAGCCTTTCCTATCGAGGTGACCAAGCTGCGATTCCCCAACATGGTTCATGTCGGGGACCGCCAACCTCAATACCAACATATTTCCCCGCTTCCATAGCATCTATTGCGATTTGAATATGCCCAGCCCAAGAAGAAGTCACCAAAACAGCACCAACCTGCTGCATGGCCAGAATTTCTTTGTAATTAACGGTTGCAAAGGGCGTATATCCTTTTTCCTCAGCAATTACCTGCTGTGCAGCAATTGCTCTGTCTTCATAAGCATCGCAAACTGCAAGGATATGAATATCAGTACGGTGTAGCAGTGTATCCCGAAGCAAATAGGTTCCCCGCTGGCCATAACCGATCAGTCCAATGCTTATACATTCTTTCATTTTGAATCTCCTATCAATTATTTCATACTAATTCTTAATTAAAGACTTTAATTAAGAATTAGTATAAACAACACACATCAAACTCAATTTCAAAAACATTGCATTTCCCAAGATAATCAAACAAGATAGATTTCCTTGCTGGGTTAGCCTCCATCCTGTATCCCTATATCTGGGGTGCTGCTGTGGACAGCTCTATTGCCAGCACCGCAAAAGACTTCCTTGACCGGGAGGAGCCGGAACTGCCCGCTACCACCGTCATCATTGATTCCACAGCACCGGAGAAAGTCAAACCATACCCGGAGCTTTGGGAAGATATGGTCCGGTACAACCAGAGCATTGCTGCCCAGGGGCAATCTGGATTATCCTGCGCCTATGACTACCAGAAAGCCAGCTTCCGTCTTGCGGACTACGGCCTCCCGGATGAAATCTTCGGTGTTCTGTGCATCTGCTGTTATCCCGCTGGCGCTTGCGCATCCATGCGTCCAACAGCTTGAAGATGGTTTCTTCGATTCTTTGCGGGGAATAGGAGCGGGGAAAGTATTTCCGAAGTTTCTCGCCGGACAGGGTAATGTCATTCCGTTCCGGCTTTTTCTGCTCCATCATAATCTGGAGCATGGAATCCTCATCGAGCTTCCCGCTTTGGCTCAGCTTGCGAATACGCTGCGCCTGGGATAGAGAGGGAGTTGCCTGCTCGCTTTCAATGGTATCGTAGAGCAGATTCTGACTTTCCTGGGGGAGTGCGGCAATCTGATAGGCAGGGCTGAGTGCGATTTTCTTTTCATCCACCATTTCCATGAGTTCGGGAATCAGGTTCGTCAGGGAGATATAATTGCGAATCGTATCGCCGCTGACACCAGCCAATCCTCCGATGGAATCATCACTTCGGAAATTCGCCGAAATTTTCGGCGAATTTTGATTTTCCTCCTTTTGGGGTCTTCCGGCCTTCTTTTTGATGGCTTCCATGCGGAGTTTATAGGCTTTTGCCCGTTCTGAGGGAAGAATGTTTTCGCGCTGGATGTTGCTGTCAACGAGCTGGATGATGGTGTCATTGTCATCGAGATTCATCACGATCACCGGCATGGAATCCAAACCGGCAAGCTGACTGGCTCTCTGACGGCGATGACCGGCAACCAGCTCATAACCACCCTCCGGCTTCGGTCTGGCAATGGCTGGAACCAGAACGCCGTGTTTTTTCACGCTCTCAATAAGTTCCAACATGGAAGGGTCGTCCCGGATGCCGAAGGGATTGTCCGGGTGGGGATGGAGTTGGTCGATGGGAATGCTGTAGATGCTGCCTATTGATTTTGGGGATTTGCGAGGGATAATGCGTGACTCCTTTCGTAAGAGTGTATATGAAAAAAGCACCCAACCGGGTGCTAAATTCATCTTGAAATTAACTGTGACAGAGGGTATAATCAAAAAAAGAAAAACTGCTGTTGTATTTATAGAGAAGGCAATGGATTATTCAGAAGCAACGAATATGGGATTATCTTAAAAGATTCCGTAAAAGTTCGGAATTGCCGTTTTTTGAACCTGAGAAAATCATGCTCGAATCTACCCTTAAAAGTTGGGGATGTCAAGCCTGTCAGTACTGGTAACTTTTTCGGAAACAGCACTTGACGGAAACTTGGCGTTAATTTGGCGTTATTTTTTCTCAAAAATGGCCTAAAGATACCCCATAAGACGGGATGACACAAAACCTTGGAGACGAAAAAGTGCTTGCAATACCAGCACTTTTCGCATGTTACGAGACAAAACCAAATGCTTTAGCCTGCGCTCGTAATGAGAAGGTCGCCTGTTCGAGTCAGGTCACTAGCTCCAGAAAACCGCCGCTTTCTCATAAAAGCGGCGGTTTTCTTGTGTAAAAAGTTACGCAGCTCTTTCGGCCATAGATTTTATCCCGTCATTTTTCCGTCAATAACAAATTCAACCCGTACAGCCGCAAAACTGTGTCCGAATTTTTTATGCTTTTTCTCTCAGCAGTCTGGGTTTTGGCATCAGGATATCATCAAGCATTTCCGACGGTCGAGCCTGCGCTTCTTTCACGAGAGAGACCTCCTCATTATCGTAGTTGTGTGGTCGGCAAACCACTTCCGCTATAATGGGGAGTTTTTTTCCTGTCTGCTTTACTCCTCGCTGGAAGCTATTCTTTTGCCCCCGACATAGCTGGGGGTTAACTTTGGTCAGCCAAGACGATAGCGCTGTCCGCATTATGCGGACAGCGCTATCATCATGTTTATTACCATCAGAACCGTCAGAACGATCACACCGGCACTGAAAAAGAAGCATTTCAGGCACCGGCGGTCGATCCACTCGCTCTGGATGTACGCCCGGACACGGGCACGGTTGGCGATCAGAATTGCCACCGCCGCCGCGAAAAATCCGGTGAAAATCGTCAGCTCGAGCACCGACGCCGCCACTTCCGGAAGATTTGCCGTCAGACGGCTCAGAAGGTCCGCCAGCACCAGATTGTTGAAGATATGGAGCACCATGGACCAGCCGACGGAATACTCCACCGCCACATATCCCAGCACCAGTCCCACCAGAAACGCATAGGGCGTTTGCAGCAGGTTCCCGTGGAACAGCCCGAACAGGAACGCGGAACCCAAGATGGCAAACCGCTTGCCGTAAGGCCGCAGCGACCGCAGGACGAAGCCCCGGAAGATCAGCTCCTCCGAAATGGGTGCCAGAAACGATGCATACAGGAACATGCTGACGGTGTCCGAGCTGCCGGAAACGGCGTCCAGCGTCCCGGTGGCAGACCGGCCGAAGCAGTTCATCACCAGCTCAAGAAGATTGATCCAGACAAAATTTACCATCTGCGTTCCGGCGCATAGGCACACCATGCACAGCAAAGTTCCCGGTTTCATGGGTTTTTCCCGTCTCAGCACTTCCCCGCCCCAGAATTCTCTGCCCTTCCATGCGTACAGGATCACCAGAGCGACGGCCACGGCGGCGATGTACCCCCATGCGTTTCCGGTCAGAGCGGACACGTCCGGGACATACTGATCGTTTCCCTCTATAAAAGCATTCAGGTATCCCGCGATCACATCCCGCAGCATCGCCACGGAAACCAGAATGTTCATCAGGACATAGTATCCCACCAGCGTCCAGCCAACGGGGCTGAAACGCTTACGGAGCCATTTGTTGATCTGTTTTTTCGTTCATAGTTTTCCTCCATAATGATTGTCTCCGCCGTCATAATGCCGTCGATGGCCGCGGACATGATGCCCCCGGCGTAGCCCGCGCCCTCTCCCGTGGGGTACAGCCCCCGAAGGGAAGACTGCCGGGAGGAATCCCGGATAATCCGCACCGGGGAAGAACTGCGGGTCTCCGGCGCGGTCATCACCGCGTCCGGGTCTGCAAAGCCTTTCAGCTTCCCGTCCAGCCGGGGCAGTGCCTGGGCAATGGCGTCGGTGATCTTCCCGGGAAGCACGTCGTGCAGGTCGCACCAGGTCACCCCCGGACGGTAAGTCGGCGTTACCCGCCCCGCCCGGTCGCTGGGTCTTCCCGCGAGAAAATCTCCCACTATTTGCGCCGGGGCGCGGTAGCTGCCGCTGACGCGGTAGGCGTTTTCCTCGATTTCCCGCTGCCAGCGCATCCCGCCGAGGACACCTTCGTAGGGGAAATCGGCGGGATTCACCGTCACCAGCAGCGCTGCGTTGGCGTTTTCCCCGTCCCGGTCGGCATAGCTCATGCCGTTGGTGACCACCCGTCCTTCCTCGCTGGCCGCCGCCACCACATATCCGCCCGGGCACATGCAGAAGGTATACACCGTCTCCCCGTCCAGATGCTCCACCAGCTTATAATCCGCCGGGGGCAGGGCGGGATTTTCGCCGCCGTATTGGGCAATGTCGATGTCCCGCTGCTTTTGCTCGATGCGCACGCCCATGGCGAAGGGCTTCGGCTCCATGGGAACGCCGGAAGCGTCCAGCATTTCAAAGGTGTCCCGGGCGCTGTGTCCGATGGCCAGCACCGCCCGGTCGCAGGGAATGACCGTCCCGTCGGCGATTTTCAGCCCGGTCAGGCGTCCGTTCTCCGTACACAGGCCGGTGACCTGCGTATTGAACCGCACCTCGCCGCCCAGAGAGATGATGCGTTTGCGCAGATTCTGCACCACGGTCAGCAGCACGTCGGTGCCTACGTGGGGCTTGGCGTCATAGAGAATGTCCTCCCTTGCCCCCGCCGCCACAAACTGTTCCAGAATCCAGCCGATTCTGGGGTTGTTGACCCCGGTGTTCAGCTTGCCGTCGGAAAACGTTCCCGCGCCGCCCTCGCCGAACTGGACGTTGCTTTTCGTATCCAGCTCGCCCGTTTGGAAGAATTTTTCCACCTTCTCGTGGCGGGACGCGGCATCCTCTCCCCGTTCCAGCACCAGCGGCTTCCAGCCCGCCAGCGCCAGAATCAGCGCGGCAAACATTCCACCGGGGCCGAAACCCACCACTGCCGGGCGTTTCTCCGGCGCTTTTGCGGATTTGGGTGGCTTGTACCGCGTCGCCGGGGCGATGGACGCCCGCTTGCAGCCGCTTTGTTTCAGAATTTTCTTTTCGCTGCCATCCACCGTCACGTCAATGGTGTAAATAATACGCACATTGGGCTTTTTCCGGGCGTCCACACTCCGCCGGACGATCCGCACGCCGCGGATTTTGGAGTTGGGAATCCGCAGCATCCGCGCCGCCTCGAAAGGCAGCTGGTGGGCGCTGTGTTCCGGCGGCAGGGAAATATCGCTCAAACGGATCATGTGTCGTTCCTCCCGGCGCTCTGTCCGGCCAGACGGCCGGAGCTCCACGCCCACTGTAAATTATAGCCGCCGCAGTCGCCGTCAATGTCTAAGACCTCTCCGCAGGCGTAAAGCCCCGGAACGAGGCGGCTTTCCATGGTCGTTTCATCAAATTCCGACGTGAGAATGCCCCCCGCCGTCACCTGTGCGCTGTCCATGCCCATAGGTTCGGTCAGATGTACGCTCAGCGCCTTCGCCGCATGGGCGGCCTGACGCAGCTCCTCGTCGGAAAGGTCGGAAATCGCCCCGCCCGCGGAAATCCCCGCCGTCTGGGTCAGCACCCGGCCAAGGCGGTTGTGGAGGATTCCCGTGAACAGCTCCGAGACGGGAAGACTGGTCGTTCTGCGCCGTTTTAGCTCAGATATCAGGGCGTTCTCCGCCATATCCGGCAAGAAATCCAACCGGCAAAGCCACTCGCCGCCGCCCTGACACGCATCCCGGGACACCTCGAAAATCACCGGCCCACTGAGACCGTACTGGGTAAATTGCAGCTCCCCCGTGCTTTCGGAAAACCGCTTTCCGTCGTGTAGAATGGCCGCATGGCAGTTGGCGCGGACGCCTTTCAGGCTCGTAACCGCGTTCCAGCTGCTTTTCAGCTGCACCAGCGCCGGACGCAGCCGGGTACAGCTGTGGCCAAAGCTCCGCAGAATTTGATAGCCGGACATGCTGCTCCCCAGCTTTGTCCCCGCGAGACCGCCGCAGGCAACGATGAGCCTGTCGCACTCCACCGTCTCGTCCCCGGAAATAATGTGGAAGCCGGAGGGCGTTTTCTTCACTTTTTCCGCTTCAAATCCCAGCTTTACCGTGATATTCGGCTTTTCCAGAGCAAACCGCAGCACATCCACCACGGAATTTGCCTGATCGGAATAGGGGTACACCCGCCCGGAATCCTCCGCCACGGTAAGAAGCCCCAGACTCCGGAACCATTCCAGCGCCGCCGTGGGTGGAAACTGCCTCAGCGCATAGTCGGCAAACCCCGGATTTTCCCCGTGGTAGCCGCCGGATGTCCCGTGGAGATTGGATAAATTGCAGCGCCCGTTGCCGGTGGCCTGAAGCTTGCGCCCCACTCTTGCCTGTCGCTCCATGAGGACGACCTGCCCGCTTTCGTTTTCCGCCGCAGCCAGCGCCGCCGCCATTCCCGACGCCCCCGCGCCGATGATTCCTGTCACCATGTCCGATTCCTTTCCGCCGAAAAGCGTTCCTTTTTCCCTATTATACTCTACCCGCCGCCGTCATACAAGAAAAAATTCTTCCCACCCGGCAAAAGTTGTGGTATAGTACCATTGGTGATCGCATGGAACGAAGCAACATTGAAAAAATCGCCCAGTCCGCCGAGGATCGGCTGCTTCTGGCGAAGCTCTGGGACAAAATGAACGCGGGAATGCGGAAGAATATCCCCGCCGCCACCTGCTTTCTCTCCCCCCGGGAGCTGGAAATGGCAAAATATCTCTTCGGCGAGCAGGAAAGTCTGTACGCCTTCGGCGGCTACGAGGACGCGGAACGAAAAATGCTGATTTTTCTGCCGGACTATCTGGACGAAGCCAGTCTCTACGGCGAAAATAGCCCCTGCGTGTGTCTGCGCGCCGCGTTCTTTCAGGGGGACAGCCCCAGCCACCGGGACTTTCTGGGGGCGCTGATGGGCGCGGGCGTCGGTCGGGAGACGGTGGGCGACATCTGCGTGGACAAGGGCAGCTGCGACTTTTTCGTCACGGCGGAGATTGCCCCCTATTTATTGCAGAACTTCACCTCCGCCGGACGGACGAAGCTGCATTTGCGCCAAATTCCCCTTTCGGGCGTCCACATCCCGGAGCCGGAAATCAAGGAAATCCGGGACACGCTGGCGTCGTTACGGCTGGACAGCGTCATATCCTCCGGCTTTCGCATCGGGCGGAGTCTCGCCGCCCAATATGTGAGCGCCGGAAAAGCCGCCATTGACGGTCTTCCCTGTGAAAAACCGGACAAGCCCGTCCCGGAGGGCGCGAAAATCTCCGTCCGGGGGTTGGGAAAAATCAAGCTTGCGGCCATCAACGGCCGGACAAAAAAGGACAGAATTTCGGTGGTCATCCACCGGTATGTGTGAGGTTTTACAAAAAACATGAAAATGGACGAAGTGATCGCCAGAATCAACGTTCTGGCAAAGAAAGCAAAAGCCGAGGGTCTGACCCCCGAGGAGCTGGCAGAGCGGGACAAGCTGCGGCGAATCTACATCGATTCCGTTAAGGCCAATCTGGTAGGTCAGCTGGAAAACACCTACATCATCGGCACCGACGGTGTCAAGCGGAAGGTAGAGAAGAAATCCTGAGCGGCGTGGCTTCGGCCACGCCATTTTTCAAAATTTTTTGAAAAATGCGTGAGGTTTTGCGTGCAAAATCGATCTATAGGGGTGAAGGACAAACTACAAGTGAGGTGACCAAACATGGATGACGGCAAAATCATAGATATGTTCTTCGCCAGAAATGAGGACGCCATCCGGCATACCGATGCCGCCTACGGGCGACGGCTGTATCATCTGGCAGACCGGATCGTGGAAAACGGTCAGGACGCGGAGGAAAGCGTCAGCGATACCTACTTAAAAGCGTGGAACACGATCCCGCCAAAGCGTCCGGAGCATTTCTTCGCGTACATCGCCAAGATCTGCCGGAATTTCGCCCTGAAAAAGGTTGTCTGGAAGAACGCCCAGAAGCGGAAGGCGGAGGTCGTGGCCCTAACCCAGGAAATGGAAAACTGCATTCCGGATACTTACCGGGACAGCGCGTCGGACGCCCGGGAACTGGGGCGGATTCTGGATGCATTTCTGCGGACCCTGACTCCGGACAATCAGATGGTCTTTCTCCGCCGGTACTGGTACGTGGATACCATTGCGGAGATTGCCGCCCGGTACGGCATCAGCGAAAGCGCCGTACAGATGCGGCTGAACCGGACGAAGCAAAAGCTTTCGGCATATCTTGCAAAGGAGGGCTTTCGCGTATGAACGGAAAGGATATTTTTCGGGGTCTACAGTATATCGGCGACGATCTCATTGAAAACGCGGAAACCGGACAGTTCCCCGCCCAGAATCAGGAAAGTGGGAAGACGCACCGTCCCATCCGCCGTCCGCTGCTAATTGCGGCGCTGATCGCGCTGCTGCTTCTGCTGGTGGGGTGCGCCGTTGTCTACATGCTGAAACTGGAAAACGTAAAAATCGGAACGGGAACGGAACAGCGGGACTATTCTCTGGTAGACGGGGTGTACGTGGAAGACCCCACACCGTTGACACCACCACCCTGAGCATGGCCGGTCTGAAAGGCTCCAACGCCTATAAGGCGTGCGCAGATTTTTACGCCTTCAAAACCAAATACACAGCCGACGGCGAGGAAATGGGCAAAGCGGGCACCCTGCCGGAAGGCTACTGGGACACCTACAGGGATGTCATGGATGCCAAAGCGCAGGAACTGGCAGAACAATACAGCCTGAAACCGGAGGGACAGCGTCTGAAATTCCGCACCACCCGGAATCTGTGCGACGCCCTGGGCGTGGAGCGGTTCGCGCGGGACAGTCAGGACGTCAGCGTTGATATCATCGAGGGCTCTTGCGACGATACCGGGAACTTTTATCTGTGGATGAAATTTGTCTTCCCGGAAGATCAGGGCTATGAGGTGACCCAAACCAACGGCGCGCTCTACTGGAACCGGCAGGACACCTTCAGTCGGGATTATGTCACGCTGGAAGACCGGGGCGACTGGGTGGAGCGGAACTACACCACCTCCGCCGGAAATACCGTACTGATTCTGACCTCCCCCAGTCAGGAGCGGGGCTATATCATCTGTGACCGGGGAGACGCGTTGATGACCGTATGGCTGGACGTGAACCCGGAACTTCTCAGCGAAGACGCCGGTGTGGTATCCGCCGAATATCAGCATATGACGGAGAAGCAGCTGAACATGGTTGCCGACGCTCTGGACTTTGCCATCCAGCCGAACGTCCCCACCCAGGCCGACGTGGACGCCCAGGCCGCGCCGCCTCAGAAAGCGACCCAGAACGGCTATACGCTGGAAGTGAAATCCGTGGAAACCGACGGCTATGTGGCTCAGATTCTTATTGGCATCACCGCCCCGGAGGATATCGTTCTTTCCACAGAGAAGCCTTTGCGTTTTGCTAATTGGCGGGGTATGCTTGTTCCTGCCGACGGCTCTGAGGCAGCCTTCGGCCCGGTTAACACTCTCGACGATGGTGACGGAAAGGCCAACACCATAGACGTTCTTCTGACGCAATCCGTCACCGCAAAGAATACGGATGCCCCCTTTGCCGCCGGAAGCACATGGACTCTTTATCTGGTTGACCTGGTTTACAGCAGCACAGATGAAACCCTGACCGAGGGAGAATGGCAATTCCCCATTTCCTTCGGGGCGGATAACTGCGATGATCGGGAGCTTGAGCTGCTCACCAGTCCCATCCTCATGAAAGCCGGCACGGGCTGGCTGCCGGACGGAACGGATGTTGTCATGGAATTCCCGGTTTCCTCCTTCAAACTTCGCAAATTCAGCAGCAAGATCGTGCGGGATACCGCCGCCGAGACCGAGGAACAGCGCGCCGAGTCCTATACGGATTTTTATAGGTGGAATGGTCACTTCATTTGTGTCGTCATGAAAGACGGCACAAGAATTGAACTGTGGGATCAGGAAAATGACAGCGCCATCGATCTTACGCAGGTAGACTATGTTCTCCTCCCCGACGGCACAAAGCTGCCCGTTCCTGAGCAATAACCCAGCATAAAAGCGGGGCAGTCTGCAATTCCGGCAGGCCGCCCCGCGGCTGCGTTATTCCGGGACAGTTTTTCCACTTCCCTTTCTCCCAAAAGTCTGCTATACTGTAAGAAACGTACTTTCAGGAGGCAGTATATGGAATTTCTGCCCATTACCAGACGGGAAATGCTTGACCGCGGGTGGGACGCCTGCGATTTTGTGTACATCATCGGCGACGCCTACGTCGATCACCCATCCTTCGGCCACGCCATCATCAGCCGGGTTCTGGAAAGCCACGGCTACAATGTGGGCATCATCTCTCAGCCGGATTGGAAAAATCCCAAATCCATCGACGTTTTCGGCCGTCCCCGGCTGGGATTTCTGGTCTCCGGCGGCAATATGGACTCCATGGTCAACCACTATTCCGTCACCAAGCACCACCGAAAAACCGACGCCTTCACCCCCGGCGGCATCATGGGCAAGCGCCCCGACTACGCCACTACGGTCTACTGCAACCTTATCCGCCAGACCTACAAGGACGTTCCCATCCTCATCGGCGGCATTGAGGCGAGTCTGCGCCGGCTGGGGCATTACGATTACTGGTCGGACACCATGAAGCGCTCCATTTTACTGGACAGTCAGGCCGACCTGCTCATGTACGGCATGGGGGAAAAGACCATCGTGGAGGTGGCCAACGCCCTGAATTCCGGGCTGGACGTGAAGGACATCACCTACATCGACGGCACGGTGTTCAAAACCAAAGCGCCGGACGACAGTCTGCCCACTATCACCCTGCCCTCCTTCGCCGAGATCAAGGCCGACCGGCGCAGATACGCCGAGAGCTTCAAAATCCAGTACGCCAACTGCGACCCCTTCACCGCCAAGCGGCTGGCGGAGCCCTACGACAATTTCTTCGTGGTGCAGAATCCGCCCCAGAAGCCCCTGACCACAGCGGAAATGGACGCGGTGTACGACCTTCCCTATATGCGTGCCTATCACCCCAGCTATGAAAAGGCGGGGGGCGTCCCCGCCATTGAGGAAGTCAAGTTCAGTCTGGTATCCAACCGGGGCTGCTTCGGTGCCTGCTCCTTCTGCGCCCTGACCTTCCATCAGGGGCGGATCGTCCAGACCCGAAGCCACGAATCCATTCTCCGGGAAGCGGAAATCATGGTGAAGGACAAGGATTTCAAGGGCTACATCCACGACGTCGGCGGCCCCACCGCCAATTTCCGCCACCCGGCCTGCGAAAAGCAGCTATCCAAGGGTGCCTGCGGCGGGCGGCAGTGCCTGTACCCCACCCCCTGCAAGAATATGAACGCCGACCATTCGGACTATGTTGCCCTGCTGCGCAAGCTGCGGAAGCTCCCCGGCGTCAAAAAGGTGTTCGTCCGCAGCGGCATCCGCTTCGACTATCTGCTGGCGGACAAAAAAGACACCTTTTTCCGGGAGCTGGTGCAGTACCACATTTCCGGTCAGCTGAAAGTCGCCCCGGAGCATGTGTCCGACGCGGTTCTCGCCCGGATGGGCAAGCCCAAAAACGCGGTGTACAACCAGTTTGTGGAAAAATATTTTGCCCTGAACCGGCAGTACGGCATGAATCAGTACCTTGTCCCCTACCTCATGTCCAGTCACCCCGGCTCGACACTCAAGGAGGCCGTAGAGCTGGCCGAGTACATCCGGGACATGGGCTACAATCCGGAGCAGGTGCAGGACTTTTACCCCACCCCCTCCACGCTGTCCACCGTCATGTACTGCACCGGCCTTGACCCCCGCACCATGGAGCGGGTCTACGTTCCCACCGACCCCCACGAAAAAGCCATGCAGCGGGCGCTGATCCAGTACCGCGACCCGAAAAACTACGCCATCGTGCGGGAAGCGCTGGTGAAGGCGCACCGGGAGGATTTGATCGGCTCCGGGGCAAAATGTCTCATCCGTTCCGCGCCGCCCCGTCCCGTGCGGAAAAAGCCGGGACAGTCAAACGGAAAACGCAAGCCGTCCAAGTAAAGAAACACGCTGCCACTTTGGTTTGTCTCAAGTGGCAGCGTGTTTTTACTTTCTTCTATACAGGCACATTTCGTAGGCAATGCCGTTTTCCTCACCGGATTGCAGCGTTTCCGCCAGATACCAGTCCTTATCCTCGTCCAGATTTGGGAAAAAGGTGTCGGATTCCGGCGTCACATGCACCTTTGTGACGTAAGCGGTGTCGCAGAAGGGCAGCATCTGCCGGTAAACGCTCCCGCCGCCGATGACGAAGCAGCGCTCAGCGGTGCGGGAAAGCGCCGCCGCCTTTTCGGCGCTGTCACAGACCGTAAAGCCGGGAATCTCCGCTCCACTTCTGCTCAGCGCCACATTGACCCGCCCCGGAAGGGGCTGTTTTCCCGGGAAATCCTCGATGGTGCGCCTCCCCGCGATCACCATTGCCCCACGGGTGGTTGTCCGGAAGAATTTCCGGTCGGCTGACAGGGCGGCGGGCTGCGTCCCGTCCCGGCCGATTCCCCAGTCGTCGTAAACCGCAACGATCAGTTCCATCGTCCCACCTCAGATCGCCATGGGGATCTCAAAGTTAAAGGGGTGGAACTGATAGTTTTCCATGGAGAAGCTGTCCTTGGTAAAGGCGTAGAAGTCGGTGATGCTCTCATCCATCCGGAAGGTAGGCGCGGGGTATCCGTCTTTTTCCAGCATGGCCTTGACAGCGGGAATGTGCCGGTCGTAAATGTGGCAGTCGGCGATGACGTGAACCAGCTCGCCAACCTTTAACCCCGCCACCTGCGCCATCATGTGGGTCAGCACGGCGTACTGCACCACATTCCAGTTGTTGGCCGTAAGCATATCCTGAGAGCGCTGGTTGAGAATGGCGTTCAGGGTGTCGCCGGTAACATTGAATGTCATGGAGTAGGCACAGGGATAGAGGTTCATCTCGTGCAGGTCTTCAAAATTGTAGATGTTCGTCAGAATACGGCGGGAGGCAGGGTTGTGCTTCAGGTCGTAGATCACCCGGTCAACCTGATCGAACATGCCCTCCTTGTACTGGTGCTTGATGCCCAGCTGGTAGCCGTAAGCCTTGCCGATGGTGCCGTCCTCCCCCACCCATTCGTCCCAGACGTGGCTGCCCAGATCCGCGACGCGGTTGGACTTTTTCTGCCATATCCAGAGAAGCTCGTCCACGGCACTTTTCCAATAGGTGCGCCGCAAGGTCATAATGGGGAATTCCTCGGCTAAGTTGTAGCGGTTCACCACGCCGAATTTCTTGATGGTATGCGCCGGTGTCCCGTCCGCCCAGTGGGGACGGACTTCCAGATTTTCATCGGAGAAGCCGTTTTCCAGAATGTCCCGGCACGTTTTCTTATACAGCTCGTCAGCATAGCTCATGTTGGATTCCTCCCGATTTCTGTTGGGGGTATCATATCACAATCCCGCCCCACTGGCAAGAAAAATCTCCCCGCGGTTTCCCGCGGGGAGATTCTGGATACTGTCTTACAGCAGATTGCCGGTGCTGACCCAACCCAGATCGGTGCGGGCCATGTCGCCAACGTATTCGTAAATGTCGATGACGGACATTCTGGAATAGGTGCCTGCGACGGAGGACGCGGCGTTATCCGTGTAGATGATGGTGTTGTCGGTGTACACCACGCGGGCGTCGATGGCGCTGCCGCTGGCGGGAGTCAGGTCAACGTAGTACAGGTAGACCCAGCCTGCGTCGCAGCGACCCCAGGCCATATCCTCGGAGATCTTGGTCTCGTAGATCACCAGGTTGGCGCCCTTCTTCAATGTGGTAGCCTTCTTGGCGCCGGTAGAGGCGGTGACACGGACGTTCAGGGACTCGGTGTTGATGACCTTGCCGGTGTACTTGTAGCCGCCCTTGTTGTTCACGAAGCCGCCGTCGCCGGTGTTGCCGGTGCTGCCGATGGTGGGCGCGGAGGGAGTTGTCGGAGTCGTAGGCTCTTCCTTCTTCTCGTACAGAGCCCCCTCGGACATGTAGCTCAGGTCGCAGTAGCCCACGATGCCGTCGCTGGTTTCCACACGGCCCCAGACGGTGAGGGTTCTGGTGCCGGAATCCTTGACGATCTCCAGCTTGGTCACGGGAACCTGATCGCCCTTCTTCAGCTTGGCAATGCTGTCATTGCCGGTTCCGGCAGCCTTGCGCACATTCAGCTCGGAAGCGCCGGTCACGGTGTGAACCTTCTCGTCCAGAGCATTCAGCTGGATGTTCACATCGGGATCCTTGATCCAGCCATCGTTGATGCGCGCCCAGTAGGAGGTCTGCTTCACAACGGTCTCGACGTCGTTGTTCTTGTTCTTGTCGTCAACCTTGTCGCCCTCGTAAATTTCCAGGGTAACAGCCGTCAGCTCATGGATGGTGATATTCTCGCCTGTGCCGATGGAACGAACCGTATTATCCTTCAGGTTCGGGTTAGGCGTCTTGTAAACGGTGGTATCGGCCTTGACAGAGCCGGTGTAGACGGCGGTGGTGGTGGTTCTCTCAGCCTCGTCGAAGGAGTCCACGCCGGTGCCCTTGTTGCCGCTGCTGCCGTTATTGCTGTTGTTGCCGGGGATATCGTCGTAGGAGATCATGGTGACATAGTCCATGCAGATCCAGCCCTGCTTCACACGGCCCCACTTGGCGGCGCCGACGAGCTTGACCTCCAGGATGGTCACTTCCGTGCCGTTGAGAATCTTGCCCACGATGGCGTTGGCGATGCCTGCGCCGCTGCGGACATTTACGCCGGCGTAGGTGTTGGCAATGATGCCCTTGCCGGTGCCGTCCGTCTTCTGGGTCGTACCGGTGCCACCGGTGCTGCCGGTGCTGCCGGTGCCGGACTCCACGACGCCCATCTTGACTTCCAGATACTGGCTGTAAATCCAGCTGTCGGTCTCCTTGTTGTTGTCAACGTCGAAGTCGATCTTGTACCAGCCATCCTTCTCTTCCAGAACGGCCACCTTGGTACCGCGGTTGATGCTGCCCAGAACCTGACCGTACAGAGCGCCGGTCATACGGACACGGACGGAATCCGCGTTCACAACGGTGCCGGTGCCGATAGCACCCTTGGTGCCGCCGTCAATGGTGATCTTGCTGGAACGCTTGACATAGTTGGATGCCAGATTGATCCAGCCGTCATAGTTAACGCCGCCGGAGGTGTAGCCCTCAATCCTGCCCCAGATTTCCTCGCCGACAAGCTTGATCTCGTGGACTTCCACTTCCACGCCCTTGGTGAGCTTGAATACGAACTCGTTGTCGCTGCCAGCAGCCTTTCTGATGTTCAGACTGTCGCTGACAACCGTGAACTTGGTCGGGACAAGGTTAAAGTTATTGTAGGTCACCCAGCCGGACTTGGCAATCACGTTGGTCTTACCGTTCTTGTCAGTCTCCTTGACCGTCCAGTGTGCCTTCACCCAGATCACGCCGTCAGCAACCGCCGCGTTGGTGATCTTAAGACCCGTGGTACCTGCCTTGATGGTATCGCTGTTGTTGGAACTGGTAGTGGGCTGCACATAGGTGGAGAGATCGGCGCCGGCGTTCACGAGAGTGACCTCGAAAGCGTAGTCCAGAACGCCCGTGTCGGAAACGTTCTTGTCGGTGAGCATCTTAACATTGGTGTAGGTCAGGCAGATCCAGCCGGAGGAGGTACGACCCCAGCGGTGACCGTTGACCGTGCGAATCTCGAAAACATTGACCGTGGTATCCTTTGCAAAGCCGCCGACGATCTTGTTGTCCACACCGGGATCGCTGCGGGCGTTCAGGTAGCCGTTATAGGTAACGGTCGCCGTGGCAATGGGGGTGGTGTTGTTGGCGTCACTGGGAGCGGAGCCGTCATAGACGGTGCTCCAGTCGGTGTACATCAGGGCGACCCAGCCCACGGCCACGCCGTTCTCCTCCACCTGACCCCAGGTCTTGGCTTCGTTGGTAGCGATGATCTTCAGCTTCGTACCGGCGGTGTAGACACCGTTCTTGGCGCTGGAAGCGCTGTCACTGGCGCGTCTGTTAACATAGGAGTTGGTAACCGTAACGGTCACATTGATCTTGCCACCGTTGTAATCGCTATTGCCGCTGTCGCTCTGCCCGGAAGACTTAAGCAGAACCCATCCATCTCCAGCTGCAGACAGCTTGCACCATCTGTTGCCAGCATCATCGATAAAGTCCTTGATCGCGGTAACGGTGGCAGTGTCTTTCTTGATGGTGCGGAAAGGCTTCACGTTCTTCTTGGTGGGAACGGGGTAGACATCCAGAGAAACCAGCTGGGACACCTTCAATGTCTCATTGATGCCATGCACGTAAGAAAGGTCATTGGCATTGTTGGCCGTCACAGAGGTTGCCTGCCAGCCGGCCCACAGCGTCTTACCGTTATAGCTGCCCGTCAGAGAGGGAACCAGCGTGCCGTCATACTGTGCGGAGTACCAGCCCATGAACTTGTAGCCGTTTCTGGTGGGAGCCGGGATATGCTTGGAAGTCTTGGACGTGTCAAAGAGCAAGGTGTAGGAGGTCGCATAGTTCGGAGCTATGACACCGCCATCGGGATTGTATGTAACGGTGCCGAAGCTGCTGGGCGTTACATCGGAATAAACCCCGTTCTTGTACATATTGACTTCAATCTTTCTGCGGCGGAAATCATCCTGATTGCCCGCCCAGTCGCTCATGGCCTTCAGCAGGTCATTGGTGCCGGCCTTGCTGACGATGGCGCTCTTGACAACGCCGCTGCCGCTCATCCAGGAATCGCCCACGTCGAAGGTGAACAGAACCAGAGCGTCATGCTGGCACTGGGACAGCGTCAGGCTGTTGGCGGAAGCAAAGGCGTTGACCTTCGCGTCCAGATCCAGAATCAGCTTGCGCAGAGCCTGGTCAGCCTGCGCCTGGGTAACGGTATGCTTTTCCGTGTCAGTTCTTACAACCTTGCCATTTTCATACTTGGTTTCATGCTTCTCGGTGCAGACCGTTCCGTAACCAATGCGGAATTCATTGGTAGAACCCACCTGATAGCAGTCCTTCTTAAAAATAGCCAGCTTCTTCATGATCGTAATCGCGGCCTCACTGGTCTTCAGCGAAGCAGCGGACGCGGTCAGAGCGGTGACGGGCACCAGACTGACCAGCATGATCAGAGTTAATAATACACACACAATTCTCTTTTTCATAGCTACTTACTCCTTTGCTCTTATGTAAGTAGCCATATTATAACAGAGGTGTTTACAAATTGCAACCCCTTTTTTTGAAAAAATTACATTTTTGTTACAGTTTGTTTTACCAAAAAGCTTCCCCTTCTCTTTTCTTCCCGTATTGTATACCGTTTCTGTCATAAATCCTGAAAAAACGCCGCTTTTTACCGCAGAAAATGTCATTCTTTTTTCCTGCCTGTCAGGTTTTCTCCGTTGACATTCTCCTTTTCCGCTGATATACTCAAAAAAATGTCATCGGGAGGGATTTCATGGACGGCAAGAAGGCGCTGATCGGCATGTCGGGGGGCGTGGACAGTTCCGTGGCGGCGCTGCTGATGCTCCGCGCGGGTTACGAGTGCATCGGTGCGACCATGCGGCTGTACGACAATGATATGATCGGTCTGGAAAAGGGACACACCTGCTGTAGTCTGGACGACGTGGAGGACGCCCGCAGCGTGGCCAGACGTCTGGGGATTCCCCACTACGTGTTCAACTTCAAGGACGATTTCGAGCGGCAGGTCATCCGGAAATTTGTCAGCTGCTACGAATGCGGCGGCACCCCCAACCCCTGCATCGACTGCAACCGGTATCTGAAATTCGACCGGCTCCTCCGCCGCGCTCTGGAGCTGGGGTGCGACTGCGTGATATCCGGGCATTACGCGCAAGTAAGGAAGTCCGGCGACCGATACCTGTTATATAAGGCGGCGGACAAAGCCAAAGACCAGACGTACTTTCTCGCCTGCTTAAATCAGGAGCAGCTTACCCGGATTCAGTTCCCCCTCGGTGGTCTGACCAAGCAGGAGGTACGTGCCATTGCAGAAGAAAACGGCTTTATCAACGCCCGGAAGCACGACTCTCAGGACATCTGCTTCGTGCCGGATGGTGACTACCCGGCTTTTCTGGAACGCTACACCGGCAAACACTACCCCGCCGGGAATTTTCTGGACGAAAGCGGCCGCGTGGTCGGCAAACACCGTGGTGCGGTGTGCTACACGCTGGGGCAGCGCAAGGGGCTGGGGCTGGCCATGGGCGCGCCGGTGTACGTCTGCGGAAAGGATATGGAGAAGAACACCGTCACGGTTGGGCCGAATGAGGCGCTGTTTTCCTCCGCGCTACGGGGAAACAACTGGGTCTGGTATCCCTTCCCTGAACTGACCGAGCCTGTTAAAGTGACGGTCAAGACCCGCCACAGCCAGACGGAACAGCCCGGCACAATCTACCCGGAAGCGAACGGCTTTGCGCGGGTGGAATTCGATGTTCCCCAGCGTGCCGTCACCCCCGGTCAGGCGGTGGTGGTGTATCAGGGCGATCTGGTGGTCGGCGGAGGCACCATCACGGAAGCAATCCGATAAAGTTTACGCTGCCATCCCCGATTGGGAGATGGCAGCGTATTTGTTATTTTTTGTACTTCTTGTCGGGTCTGTAGACGCTCCATGCCAGCCCGCCGAAAACGGCGGCGCAGGCAAGGCTGATCTTCCAGCCAAGGCTGAACGCGGCGTTGTGATACATCAGGCGAACGTTGTGGACGCCCTTCGTCAGATTCACGGCCACCATGCAGTCCCCTACCAGTTTGATCTCGGCAGGCTTGCCGTCCACCTTGACGCTCCAGTTTCCGTTTTGCGGAACGGAGGTATACAGCAGGCCGTCCCGGTCGCAGTCGATGGTTCCCTCCACCAGCGTGGAGCGGAACTTCGTCAGGTTCAGCTGGGACGCCGACAGAATTTCATAGCCCCGCGCGAACCGCTCCCCGTTGAGAACGGCGGCGCTGACAGTCATGGTGCTGCTCTCGTCCTTGTCGCACTCGATGCGGATGTCCACCGTATCTCCGGTCTTCACATCCCCTACCGCGATCATCTGGGACAGGCTGATGGTCTCCTTGTAAAGCTCCACGCCATTGACGCTGACGTAGAAATCGTTCCGCTTGGGCAGATTCAGGTGGACGCACACAAAGCCGTCCCGGTCGGCGGTGTAGGTATAAGTCACGTTCGCACCGGAAACACAGTCGGAATACTTGCAGTAGCCGGTGGAATTGCTTTCCGCGATGTTCGCACCGTTGCCGGTGATGGTCAGATTCTCGCCCTGAAGCTTGTGCCAGACCTCCTCGTCAATGCCCGTGGCGGCAGTGAACAGGTCGTTCTGGAACTGGAACGTTCCGCTGCTGGCGGAAAAGTCCAGTTCCGCCAGCGCCGGCTCCGTCAGGAAGCCCAGCGGCAGATACGCGGTATTGACCAGCAGGGACGCCACGCCGAAGCGGTTCACCTCGTCAAAATAGGTGCTGGACTTGTCCTTCCCGTCCCGCTCAATCATATACTTGATGCCTAGAAACAGGTTCGCCACCGGGGAGCTTTCCTCGAAGCAGTAGCGGTTATAGGTGTTCTTCGCGCCGTAGCCCAGCGCCCGCATGAACTCCGTGACCTTGACATTGGCGGAACTGGTAAAGGCGGAAATGCCGTTGTAGCCGTTGAGGGCACCGTCGTTCAGGGTCTGGGAATGGGTGGTCTCCGCCCGGAAAAAGAGGTTATCGTCCTCCCGCTCGTACATATAGCGGATGACGGAGGCAGTGTAGGTGGTTCCCTTTGGATAATTGGACACACCCGTACCCGTGAAATACAGTCCAAAGCACACCAGCGTGGAGATCAGCTCCACGCCCATGACGAACAGCGCCAATATCCGAATCCGGGCACGCTGACGGTTCCGTTTGGCGCGGGCACGGATTTTCTGACGCTCCGTGGTTCCCTCCGGCACTTCCAGCTGACCGTAGAGCATGACGGTGAGATACAGCACCAGAAAAATCAGATTATATATAAAGTAGAGAGGGATTTGCAGCGTCAGGCTGCCCAGCTCCAGCGGCACGGTCTCGAACAGCTCATTGGAGCAGGCCAGCACCCCCGCAGTCAGCGCCCCGGCGATCACGATCTGCACCGGGCGGAACTTCCTGCGCATCAGCCATGCGCGGTAGGCCATGTACAGCACCACGAAGCTGTACAGGAAGCTGAACCGATAGGGGATCATATTGGTAAAATGGAAGCCGTGCCAGATGAAATCCAGCTGCCGGATGATGAAGCTGACATTGAAAAACAGCAGCAGGATCACGGCGCAGCACTTGTCCCTGCGCTTGATGTCCTTCGCCATCAGGTACAGGAACATCAGCAGGATGCTGAAAATACCGCAGTAAAGATTGGGCAGTCCTTCCTTGAAGGTCGGCTCGATGCTGCCGCCCATGTTCCCCGCCACCTGCCGCATGGCGTCCAGAAGCCCCTTGATGGTGTTTTCCTTGGCGATGTTCAGCCGGAAACCGGTGGGGAAATTGTTCACGCTGGACTGGGTAGTCTGCAGGGCCGACAGCGCCGGGAAGGTCAGAATGGCAGTCATTCCCAGCGCCAGCAGGGAAAACAGGGCGATTCTCCCAAGATCCGCAAACAGCTTCTTCCACCCGCCCCAGCGGCAGATCTCATACACGAAAAACAGCAGGAAAACGAAAATGCAGGTAAAGAACCCGATATAATAATTGGAATAGACGGACAGAAACAGCGTAATCGTATAGAGGAAAAACTTTTTCTCCTTCAACAGGCAAACCGTCCCCAGCGCCACCAGCGGCAGCAGGGCGAAGGTGTCCAGCCACATCACATTCCACTGATACCCCAGCGCCCACGCGCACAGCCCGTAAAAACCGCCGAACACCGCAATGGACGCATCGTTCTTGCCGAACAGCTTTTTCAGGAAAATGGCAAAAAACATCCCCGCGAATCCCAGCTTCACCGGCACCAGCAGAGAGAAAAACTCCAGCAGCCAGCCCTCCGGCACCGGAACGCTGAGCAGGTTCAGCGGCGACGCCAGATAATAGGAGATCAGCCCCAGATAATCCATCCCCATGCCGATGCTCCATGTGTACAGCAGCCCGCTTCCGCTACGAAGGGCGCGGCGGAACGCCACGAAGAAGGGATAATACTGGTGGTACATATCCGAATACAGCATGGAATACTTGCCGAACGGCTCGTATTGGCTGATAAGCATGACAAACAGCATTCCCATGCAGGGAATGGCAAAGGCCAACGCCGTATAATTCCAATGAAATTTTCTGCCGGTTCGCTTCACAGGGACTCCCCCTCAACAATCTGAATCGTAAAGTGTATTGTATCACGAATTTTCTCAAGGGTAAAGCACCCTGATGATTTATTTTCCCGTACAAAGAAATTCTTAAACAGAAAATCGTCCCGCCGCTTTGATGGGCAGTCATAAAACAGCGAATGGAGCGTATCGGTACAGATACGCTCCATTTCTCGCGCCAAAATGCGTACACCCCCTTGGCTCGCCCTTTGGGAGAGCTGTCACCGTAGGTGACTGAGAGGGCCTTGCACCCTAGTATACCCTCTCCGTCCTCGCTTCGCTCGGCCATCTCTCCCATAGGGAGAGGCAAGGGGTGCTCACATGAATCTGCTTTACACAATACAAAGGGCAGGCACGGCAGATTATACCGCCGTGCCTGTTAACTGTCTAATACCCCCCGCCGCTTTGCAGCGGCGGGGCAAAAGCCTTATCGATCGTCCAGATCGTCATCGTCGTCATGGTCGCCGGTGGTTGCGATCTCGCCGTAGCGGACCCGGCGCTTCAGCTTCATTTCCTCCACCTGCTTGTGGATCAGTTCCTTGACAAAGAGCGGGTCCTTCACGTTTTTCAGCACCAGCGTCGGCATGGTCTTGTCGGAGGACAGCACCGTGACCGTTCCCACGCCGAACAGGCGCTGCCACAGATTGCGTCTGGTATCGATGTCCCGCACCCGGTAAAGAAGAATATCGTCATCCCGGATGTTCAGAAATCCCTGGGACAGGAACAGCCGATCCTCGGACAACTGATAACGGGTAAATGACAGGGGCATCCCCAGATGACGCTTGCGGTCTTTCCAAAGGTATTCAATGGTAATGGACACTGTGCATTCCTCCCTTTTTTCTTTAGTTTACCTCTGCAAACGGGGAATGTCAAGAAAGGAATGCCGGAACGCCCACATTTTCGCCTACAGAATCAAACAGATCAGCCCCGTCGCGCCCTCGTTGACGATTCTTGTCAGTGTTCCCCGGAACTTGCCCCTGACTTCCTCCGGCATTCCCAGCAGCTTCGTGGTCAGCCCCTCCTGAATCAGGTCGTACACGGATTTTCCGAAAATGTTGCTCTGCCACAGCTTTTCCGGGTCTTCGCCCATGAGGGAATTGACCAGATCCTGAGACTGCTTTTCGTCTCCCACCATGGGGTTGATCTCCGTGTCAATGTCCACACGCACCATGTGAATGGAGGGCGCGCCCGCTTTCAGCTTCACGCCGTAAGCGCCGCCCTTGCGGATGATCTCCGGCGTTTCCAGCTTCATTTCCTCTGCCGCGGGCATCACCACGCCGTAGCCCGTCGCCCGGACAGCGGAAAGGGCGTCAGAGATCTTGTCGTATTCCTGCTTGACCCGGGACAGCTCAGTCAGCAGCTGCAGCAGCTGGGCGTCGCTTCGGATGGGCATTCCCGCCCGGGCGCTCAGAATCTCGTAGAACAGCGACTCCGGGAACACGATGGCGCAGATCACGCTGCCGCTGCCCAAATCCACACTGCGCAGGTTGTAGTCCTGCACCTGGGGCAGCTCCCGCAGTCCGGCCAGCACCCCTTCCGCCTGACCCAGCGTGTGAATTTCCTCGGCCATTTGGAGAAGCGCCTGATACAGCGCCGCCTTCACGGGATGCTCCGGCTCCAGCGCGTCCATCCACCGGGGAAGATGCACCCGCAGCTCGCTCATGGGGAAGGTGTACAGCAGCGCCTTCATGAGCTTGCCGATACCCTCGGCGTCCAGCGCCTGACAGTCCGCCACGATGGGCTCCAGAGCGAAGGTGTTTTGCAGATACGCCTTTACCGCCCCCGCCGCCTCCCCCGCCGGGTTGCGGGAGTTGACGATCACGAGGAAGGGTTTTCCCGTTTTCTGCATGTCGGTGATGGCCCGTTTTTCCGCCTGTACGTAATCCTCCCGGGGAATTTCCGTAATGGTGCCGTCGGTGGTCACCACAATGCCGATGGAGCAGTGCCCCTCCATGACCTTTTTCGTCCCCAGCTCCGCCGCTTCCGTCATGGGAATCTCGTGGTCGTACCATGGGGTGGTCACCATCCGCGGCACGCCGTCCTCCTCCGCGCCCACCGCGCCGTCCACCATGTAGCCCACGGAGTCGATCAGCCGCACCCGCAGCTTCGTCACGCCGTCGGGGGAAATCTCCACCGCTTCCTCGGGGACGAACTTCGGCTCCGAAGTCATGATGGTCTTCCCGGAACCGCTTTGGGGCAGCTCATCTCTGGCGCGCTCCTTGCGATAGGGGTCGGAGATGCCGGGAATCACCAGCTCCTCCATAATCCGTTTGATGAGGGTCGATTTTCCGGTACGCACCGGCCCGACAACACCCACATAAATATTGCCGCCGGTTCTGGCAGCAATGTCCGCATAAATTTGATCCATAGCCAGCCTCCTTCTCGGCAGGAGAAAGGCTCCTGCGCTTGGTTAGTGCATGGTATGTCCCCGGCCGGGGGTTTAGAACCGGACTTTGCGCGGCTGATCTTCTCAATGCGGATGCGCCCTGTTTTTTACTGGAGAAATGCAGAGATTTTGTGAAAAAATCATTTGACAAATGACACAAAAGCCTATATAATATCTAGGCACGACTGTGAGAAGGGGGAAAAGTATGCTGCTGGGGCTTTCCAAAATCATTGACAGTCCGGGCGCGTCAGTCACCTTTTCCACAACCGTTGACCTGAGTGATCTTTGTTACGGTGTCAGCTACCCTGTGTCCGAGCCGGTCGCGGCAGAGGGCACGGTGCGGAACACCGCGGGCGTTCTTGTGATGACCGGTGAGATCTCCACCTGCATCCACGGCACCTGCGACCGATGCGCCAGAGATTTTAGCCGGGAAGTCCGCTTCCCCATCGATGTGGTTCTGGTGACGGAATTGGCCGACGAAGAGAACGAAGACGAGTGGGTATTCCCTCTGGAGGGAGACAGCGCCGATCTGGACGACATTGTGCGGACGGTTTTCGTCCTGAGTCTGGATTCCAAGCTGCTGTGCAAGGAGGACTGCAAAGGCATTTGCCAGCGCTGCGGCAAAAACCTGAACGACGGCCCCTGCAGCTGCCAGAAGGAGCTGGATCCCCGATTTGCTGCTTTGAAGCAGCTTCTTGAGAAGTAAGTCCAAAATGAATGCTGTAAAAAGCAGTTTGACCAAGGAGGTGTCACCATGGCTGTTCCTAAGTGTAAAGTGTCCAAGGCCCGCCGCGATAAGCGCCGTGGCTCCAACTGGAAGCTGTCCGCTCCCAGCGTAGCGGTTTGCCCCAAGTGCGGCGAGCCCGTCATGCCCCACAGAGCCTGCAAGGCTTGCGGTACCTACAATGGCCGTCAGGTCGTGGCTGTCGAGGCTGAGTAAGCCAAAAAGCGGAAAGCAGAGGAAGGTGCGTCGCGCCTTCCTCTTTTTCCATGCTATTTTGCGTGTTCCAAAAGCAATATTCACCAAAATCGCTCTGTTAAATTTGTATGAATCCACTTTTTTGCATTGCTTTTGCAGGAAAGATGTGTCATAATAAACTGGATAATCCGTCATATGGAAAGGAAGTGTTACCATGGCAAAACCTCTGGTCGCCATTGTCGGGCGGCCCAATGTGGGCAAATCCATGCTTTTCAATAAACTCACAGGGCAGCGCACCTCCATCGTAGAGGACACCCCCGGCGTCACCCGGGACAGAATTTACGGCAGCTGCGAATGGTGCGGGCGCACCTTCTCTCTGGTGGACACCGGCGGCATCGAGCCGGGTACGGACAGCGAGATGCTCAAATTCATGCGCCGTCAGGCGGAGATCGGCATTGAGCTGGCCGACGCCATCATCATGGTGGTAGACGTGCATTCCGGCGTCACCGCCGCCGATCAGGACGTGGCCACCATGCTGCGCAAATCCGGCAAGCCCATTGCGCTCGCCGTGAACAAGTGCGACTCCGTCGGCCCCGTGAATCCCGATGTGTACGAGTTTTACAGTCTCGGCATCGGCGACCTGTTTGAGACCTCCGCCATCCACGGCCACGGCACTGGCGATCTGCTGGACTGGGTTCTGGAAAACATCCCGGAGGATTCCGGCGAGGAGGAGGACAGCGACGTCATCAAGGTCGCCATCGTGGGCAAGCCCAACGTAGGCAAGTCCAGCCTGTTAAACCGTATCCTCGGCGAGGAACGGGTCATCGTCTCCGACGTGGCAGGCACCACCCGGGACGCCATCGACTCCTATTTTGAAAACGAGACCGGAAAATACTGCTTCATCGACACCGCCGGTATGCGCCGGAAAAGCAAGGTGGACGACGCCATCGAAAAATACTCCAACATGCGCTCCATCAGCGCCATCGACCGGGCGGATGTGTGCCTGATCCTCATTGACGCCAACGACGGCGTTACCGAGCAGGACACCAAGATCGCCGGTCTTGTCCACGAGGCGGGCAAAGCCGCCGTCATCGTGGTCAACAAGTGGGACGCGGTGGAGAACAAGGAAACCAACACCATGCGGGATATGGAGGCAAAAGTCCGTCAGGGCCTCAGCTACATGCTCTACGCCCCGGTGCTGTTCCTCTCCGCCCTTACCGGGCAGCGGGTGGACAGGCTCTTCCAGGTCATTCAGGACGTCCACGCCCAGAATACCAGCCGCATCACCACCGGCGCGCTGAACAGCGTCCTCGCCGACGCCACCGCCCGGGTGCAGCCGCCTACGGATAAGGGTCGTCGCCTGAAGATTTTCTACATGACCCAGGCCAGCACCAAGCCGCCCCATTTCGTCATTTTCTGCAACGACGCCCGGCTGTTCCACTTCTCCTATCAGCGCTATCTGGAAAACCAGATCCGGGAGGTCTTCGGCCTGAACGGCACCCCCATCCGCATCACCATCCGGCAGCGGGGCGACAAGGAGGACGAATGATGCTCCAGAGAATTCTCATTACCGCTCTTGCCTCCTATTTTCTCGGCAACCATAACGGCGCCATCTGCGTCAGTGCGATGCTTCACGACGACGTGCGCAGCCATGGCAGCGGCAACGCGGGACTGACCAACTTCATCCGCAGCTACGGCGCGGGGCGCTCCGCGATGGTCATTGCCATCGACGTAGGCAAGGCCGTCCTCGCCTGTCTGCTGGGCGCTCTTGTGTTCGAGCCTTACGGTCTGCGTCTGGAAGGCATGACCCTTGCAGGTGTCTGTGTAATGCTGGGGCATGACTTCCCCGCCTTACAGGGCTTCCGGGGCGGCAAGGGCATTTTAAGCGGCTGGTTCATCGCGTGGACGATCGACTGGCGCATCGGGCTGCTCATCGGTGTCGTTTTCTTCGTGACCTATCTCATCACGAAGTACGTATCCCTCGGCAGCGTGCTGGCCTCCATCACCTTCGCCGTCGGCTTCATCGTCTTCCAGCATGACCACGTGTACGTCATGGCCGGGGGTATTTTCATGGGCGCGCTGTGCGTCTTCATGCACCGGGCAAACATCCTCCGCCTGATTCACGGCGAGGAACGGAAAACCAATCTCTTTGGGAAAGGAAGCAAATCATGAAAGCAGCAGTTGTTGGCAGCGGCGCCTGGGGTACCGCTTTGGCCGTCCGTCTGTGCAAAAACGGTCACGACGTGACCATGTGGACGTATGAAAAGGACAAGATTCCGGAAATGCTGGAAACCCATCACAATCCCCGCCTTCCCGCGGCGGTATTGCCGGAAACCTTAAAAATCAGCGGCGATTACGATTGCGTCAGGGGCTGCAAGCTGGTGGTCATGGCAACGCCCTCCTTCCCCCTGCGCGCCGTCAGCCGGGGTGTGGCTCCCTACATTGACGAAGATGCCGTGGTGGTCTCCGTCACCAAGGGCTTGGAGCAGAACACCCACATGCGCATGAGTCAGGTGGTCGCTCAGGAGACCGGCAAGAACGTCGTCGCCCTCACCGGCCCCAGCCATGCTGAGGAGGTCTGCATCAACCTTCCCACCGGTCTGCTGGCTGCCAGCACCGATCAGGCGCTTGCGGAATTCGTGCAGGACGCTTTCATGGCGGACACCCTGCGGGTGTACACCAGCCCCGACCCTGTGGGCGCGGAGCTGGGTGCGGCGCTGAAAAACGTCATTGCCCTGTGCGCCGGTATCACCGACGGTCTGGGCTTCGGGGACAACACCAAGGCCATGCTGATGACCCGGGGTCTGACGGAAACCGCCCGTCTGGGCGTGGCGCTGGGTGCGAAAAAGGAAACCTTCGCCGGGCTTGCCGGTGTGGGCGACCTGATCGTCACCTGCACCTCCATGCACTCCCGCAACCGTCGGGCTGGCATCCTCATCGGTCAGGGTAAGGATCCCCAGACCGCCATGAAGGAGGTCGGCGCGGTGGTGGAGGGCTATTATGCCGCCGAATCCGCCTATGAGCTGGGCAAGGCAAAGGGCATCGACATGCCCATCACCGACGCCGCCTACAAGGTGCTTTACGAAGGCGCGGACGTGAAGGACGCCGTTCAGGCGCTTCTCTCCCGCCAACGCAAATCCGAGTCCGAGGACGCGGGCTGGCAATAACTGCATACGGAAAATGGCATCCCGGGCAATGTCACTAGGGAGTACGAATATATGAGAAAAGCAGCTATTTCTTCCATTATTGCTATTATCTTAGGATACCTTGGCACTGTATTTGGAGCCGAAATAATGAATTGGCCTCAGCTTGGTTCAATTCTTGCAATTGTTGTAATGGGGTCTGCAATCATTACCTCTTTGGAAAAGGGCAAATAATTGCTTGGCAACATCCTGTTTAAATTTATTCTCTTGGAGTCTGTTTTTAGAGAAATTAAAATATGTTACAGGTTTTTCCCACAGGGTAAAGATATGTGTGACATGTTGCTTTTGTTAAAAAAGCGGAGATTCGTACAAAAGGTGGAAATGGTATGATGGATAAATACAAAATACTTAATCGGGATGCTATTAAGTATATTGCTATGTTTTTAATGTTGTTGAATCATATATCAACGATTTTTATGAAGTCAGGAAAATTATGGTCAGAGCTTTTTATAGATTTGGGATACTTTACAGCAATTGTAATGTGTTACTTTCTTGTTGAAGGATATCAATATACGCATTCAAAAAAGAACTATGCAATCAGATTGTTAATTTTTGCTTTGATCTCTGAATTTCCATATTGTTTTGCTTTTACGGAAAGTGGAATATTGGAATTTCAAGGGCTTAATATGCTATTTACCCTATTAATTTGTTTTTGTATTCTGACTGTAGTTGAAAAAGTGTCAAATATAGTTTTAAAAATCATCTGTGTGTTAGGGTTGATTCTGCTCTCTCTGATTTCGGACTGGGCATTATTAGCACCTATATTTACATTGTTATTTATTTGGAGCCGTAATTCAGAAATTAAAATCAAATATGCATTTGCTGTTTCAATGTTGTTATTTGGAACTTTCAATTTCTTAGGCGGTATTGGAAGATTTTCTATAAAAACAAATATAATTTATGCGATAGGAAGTATGTTGGGTATTGCACTTGCCGGAATTGCAATCATATATTTTTATAATGGCAAACGAATGAATAAAGGAAAGAAATTCTCTAAGTGGTTCTTTTATTTCTTCTATCCTGTACACCTATTTATATTAGGATTGATCAGAGTTTGTTTTTTCTGATATTTTCAAAAGCTGACCGTTTTTCCCTTACACCTTTCCTCCGCAAGCCCTTTGAAATACGCCAAATGGCATCCCGTCCGGGATGCCATTTTTTATATTTTCACGTTGGGGAAATACTGCTCCGCAAAGTCCACCTTTTCCACCTGAAAGGACTTGCCGTTCAGGTATGCAAGTGACCCCGCGTCCGTGGTGAAGGTGAAGGTCAGCTTGTAGGAATACAGCGCCTGATAGTTCCGGTCGAAGCGCTTGTCCAGCTTGCCGTACTTGCCGTCTCCCAGCAGGGGGTGTCCCGCGTGGGCGAACTGGGCGCGGATCTGGTGCGTGCGGCCGGTGATCAGCTCGCACTCCACAAGAGAAAGTCCCGCCGCAGTTGCGAGGGTCTTGTAGTTGGTCTGGCAGGTCTTGCTGCCGGGCTGGGGCGTGTCCGTGACGTACACCCGGTTTTTCTGGGCGTCCTTGAAGAGATACCCTTTCAGGCTCCCCTCCTTGGGCTTGGGCGTCCCTTCCACGATGGCCAGATACCGCTTGTCGATCTCCCGATCCTTGATCTTCTGATTCATCACCCGCAGGGCTTCCGCCGTCTTGGCGGCGATCACGATGCCCCCGGTGTTCCGGTCAATCCGGTTGCACAGCGCCGGGGTGAAGGCGTTTTCCTCCCGGGGACGCCACTCCCGCTTCTGATACAGATAGGACTGGATGTGGTCAATCAGGGTGCGGCCGTACTCCGCGCCGTCGTGGGGATGCACCGCAAGGCCGGGGCGCTTGTCCACAAGCAGAATGTTTTCGTCCTCGTAGACGATGTTCAGCTTGGGATTCGCCACGGTGAGGTAGGCGTTATCTTCCCGGGGGTTGTCAAAAAACTCGTCGTTGATATACAGTTGCAACACGTCGCCTTCCTGCAAGCGGGTGTCCCGGTCAATGCGCTTGCCGTTGCACTTGATGCGCTTGATGCGGATATATTTCTGCGCCAGAGAGGCCGGAAGCAGCGGAACTGCCTTCGCAAGAAAGCGATCCAAACGCTGCCCCGCGTCGTTCTGGCCGATGGTAAACTCTTTCATCCGTTCTTTCCCATATTTTCGTCGAAATGTTGGTTGACCTGCTCCGTGAATTCCAGCGCGGCGTTGTAGCCGAGCTTTTTCTGACGGTTGTTCATGGCCGCCACCTCCAGAATCATGGCAAGGTTACGCCCCGGGGTGATGGGGATGGTGTTCATGGGGACTTTGACCCCCAGCAGCTCCATGTACTGCTCCTCCAGACCCAGCCGGTCGTAGACCTCCTGCGTATTCCATGGAACGATGTTCACGATCAGGTTGATCTCGTTTTCCGTGCGGACGGCGCCCATGCCGAACAGCTTCGCCACGTTGACGATGCCGATGCCCCGCAGCTCGATGTAATTGCGGATCAGCTTGGGAGCGGTGCCCACCAGCGAGTTTGTGGAGACCTTGCGGATTTCCACGGCGTCGTCGGCGATCAGCCGGTGGCCGCGCTTGAGCAGCTCCACGGCGGCCTCACTTTTGCCGATGCCGCTGTCGCCGATCAGGAGAATGCCCTCGCCGTAGACCTCCACCAGCACGCCGTGGCGGGTAATCCGGGGCGCCAGCGCGGCTTTCAGGTAGGTGATGATGGTGGAAACGATGGTGCTGGTGGCTTCCTTGGTGCGCAGGACGGTAACATTGTGCTTCTGCGCCATCTGGAGGCACTCGGCGTGGGGCGGGATGTCCCGGGCGATGAGCAGCGCCGGGAATTTGTAGGAAAACAGCCGGTCGAAAATCGCGCCCCGCTCCTTGGGCTGCAATTTGTCCACATAGCTCATTTCCACATTGCCCATGACCTGCAAACGCATAGGCTCGTAATGGTCAAAGTAGCCCGCCAGCTGAAGGCCGGGTCTTGCCACGTCCTCAACGGTGATGCGGATGGCGTCAAAATCCGTGGACGCATAGGTGACTTCCAGATTAAATTCCTTTACCAGCGTTTTCAGCGGCACACTGTATGTATCCGTCATGGTTTTCACCCCGAAAGCAAGCTTTTCCCCACCATTATACCCGTACGGGGCGGGAATATCAATACATTTCAAAAAAACAAATTATTTTGAAAAAAACACTTGCATTTTACCGCGAAATCTGATATCATATCTAAGCGCCTGTGAATTGGCGTATTTATCGAGTCATTATCGGATGGGAGGTGCTAGAAAATGGCTAAGTGTGATTTTTGTGGTAAGGGCGTAACCTTCGGTATCAAGGTCTCTCACTCCCACAGACGTTCCAACCGTGCATGGAAGCCCAACGTGAAGCGCGTCAAGGCTGTCGTTAACGGGACCCCCTGCCATGTGTACGCTTGTACCAGATGCCTCCGCTCCAACAAGGTTGAGCGCGCCGTCTGATTATCTTGGCATATAAATCCGCCGCTGATTTTTCAGCGGCGTTTTTATTTTGTCTCCTATTATGTAAAATCGATGCTTCCCCTTCCGAGGAAGCATCGTTCGTTTCACCATATCCAATTTTACAGCAGCGCCATCACAGCGTCGGCGTACTGTGCGGCAGTGGCCGCAGTACCGTCGCTCTTGACCTCAACTTTGCACTCCGCCATGGCCTTTTCCAGACGCGCGGCAGCATCGGCGCGGCAGATGTGGCGGAGCAGCATGGCGGCAGCCTTGATGATGCTGGCCGGGTTGGCGTAATCCCCCATGCCCCGCTCGATCATCCGGGGGGCGGAGCCGTGGATCGCCTCGAACATGGCGTAGCGGTCGCCCACGTTGGCGCTGCCCGCCGTACCCACGCCGCCCTGAATCTGGGCAGCCTCGTCGGTGATGATATCGCCGTAGAGGTTGGGCAGCAGCACCACTTGGAACTGCTCCCGCAGCGGCTCTTTCAGCAGATTCGCCGTCATGATGTCGATGTAGTAATCGTCCACGGTGATGCCGGGATAGTCGGCAGCGACCTCATGGCAGATGGCGGTAAATTTACCGTCGGTCTTCTTCATGATGTTGGCCTTGGTGACCACCGCCACGTGGGTCTTGCCGTTGTTTTTGGCGTAGTCAAAGGCGGCTCTGGCAATGCGGCGGGTGCCCAGATCGGTAGTCACCTTGAAGTCCACCGCCATGCCGGGCAGCTCCACGCCCCGGCTGCCCAGAACGTACTCGCCCTCGGTATTCTCCCGGAAGAACATCCAGTCGATGTTCTTTTCGGGGATACTCACGGGACGGCAGTTGGCGTACAGATCCAGCTCCCGGCGCATGGCCACGTTGGCGCTCTCCATCTTGCCGCCCATGGGGGTGGTGGTGGGGCCTTTCAGCAGCACGTCGCAGGTCTTGATCTCCGCCAGAACGTCGTCGGGAATGGCCTTGCCGCAGGCCATGCGGTTCTCAATGGTCAGGCCCTCGATCTGCTTGATAACAATGGAACCGGCTGCAATTTCCTCCGCCAGCAGCTTTTCCAGCACACGGGTGGCCTGCGCCGTGATGACGGGGCCGATGCCGTCGCCGTCAATGACGCCGATGGTAACCTGCTTCTTGGCGGAAAAATCCGTCTTTTCCCCGTTCATGTTCCGGATTCTCTCCAGCTGCTCCTCCAGCAGCTTCTGAAACGCCTCACAGGCAAGTGTAATTTCCTTCATTATTGTCCGCCCTCCTTTGTGTAGTTCAGCAGTCCGCCTGCCATCAGAATCGCCCTTTGACGCTCCGTCAGGGCGCAGTTTACATAAAACTTGAGGCCATCATCAGCAGTGACCGCGAGTCTCCCCTGCTCCATGCCGCTGGCAATGTCCGAAATGGTCAGAACAGCGTCCTGATTCAGCTTGTCGTAGTCCTCCGGGTTTTCAAAGGTCACCGGCAGAATGCCCGCGTTGATCAGGTTAGCCACATGGATTCTGGCGAAGGACTTGGCGATGACGCACCGGATGCCCAAGTACATGGGCACCAGCGCCGCGTGCTCCCGGGAGGAACCCTGCCCGTAGTTGCTGCCGCCCACGACGATGCCGTCTCCCGCCGCCTTGGCTCTCTCGGCGAAGGTGGGGTCGCAGACCTCGAAGCAGAACTTGCTCAGGTAAGGGATGTTCGACCGATAGGGCAGGATCTTCGCGCCGGCAGGCATAATGTGGTCGGTGGTGATGTTGTCACCCACTTTCAGCACCAGCTTCGCCGTCAGGCTGTCGGCAAAGGGCTTGCTCTTGGGGAATTCCTTGATGTTGGGGCCGCGAAGCACTTCGGCGTCCGCCGCCTTGTCCGCGGGGAGAGGCGGCAGCACGGCGGAGTCGTTCACAAGGAATTTCTCCGGCATGGTCACGTGCAGGGGCTGGTCAATGGTGGTCGGGTCGGTGATGTACCCCGTCAGGGCAGAGGCCACGGCGGTTTCGGGGGAAACCAGATACACCTGCCCGTCCCGTGTTCCGGAACGGCCCAGGAAATTCCGGTTGAAGGTTCTCAGGGAAACGCCGCCGGAGTTTGGCGAGAAGCCCATGCCGATGCAGGGGCCGCAGGCGCATTCCAGCAGCCGCGCGCCGCTGGCGAGAATGTCTGACAATGCGCCGCAGTCGCTGAGCATGGTCAGCACCTGCCGGGAGCCGGGGGACACGGACAGGCTGACAGAGGGGTGAATGGTCTTGCCCTTCAGCATGGCGGCGACCTTGAGCATGTCGTACAGGGAGGAATTGGTGCAGGAGCCGATGCATACCTGATCGACCTTCACGTCTTTCAGCGTCTCCACGGCCACCACGTTGTCCGGGCTGTGGGGACAGGCGATCATGGGCTTGAGAGTGCCAAGATCAATGTCGATGATCTTATCGTACTCCGCGTCCGGGTCGCTGGACACAGGAACGTAGTCCTCTTCCCTGCCCTGCGCAGCCAGAAACTTTCTCGTGACCTCGTCGGAGGGGAAAATGGAGGTGGTCGCGCCCAGCTCGGTCCCCATGTTGGTGATGGTGCCCCGCTCCGGGACGGACAGGGTGGCAATGCCCTCGCCGCCCCACTCGATGATCGCGCCCACGCCGCCCTTGACGGAGAGGATGCGCAGCAGCTCCAGCGATACATCCTTGGCGGTGACATAGGGTCTGAGCCTGCCCGTCAGGTTCACCTTGTACATTTTGGGCATGGTGATATAATACGCGCCGCCGCCCATGGCCACCGCCACGTCCAGTCCGCCCGCGCCGAAGGCCAGCATACCGATGCCGCCGCCGGTGGGAGTGTGGCTGTCAGAACCGATGAGGGTCTTGCCGGGCTTGCCGAAACGCTCCAGATGCACCTGATGGCAGATGCCGTTGCCGGGGCGGGAGAAATACACGCCGTGCTTTGCGGTGACGGTCTGCAAATAGCGGTGGTCGTCGCTGTTCTCAAAGCCGCACTGGAGGGTGTTGTGATCGACGTAGGCGATGCTCATTTCCGTTTTCACTCTGGGAATACCCATGGTCTCGAATTCCAGATAGGCCATGGTGCCGGTGGCGTCCTGGGTCAGGGTCTGGTCGATGCGCAGCGCGACCTCGCTGCCGGGGGTCATGTCCCCGGAGACCAGATGGGACGCAATGATTTTCTGTGCGATTGTCTTACCCATGATTTTTGAATCCTCCCAACATGTGCTTTTTCGCGTTTTCGATATGCTTTGCCATGAGGCTCTCCGCAAGGTCGGCGTTTCCGGAAGCCATGGCGTCCAGAATTGCCCTGTGTTCCTTCCGGGTGTTGATGGTGCGCGACCAGTCCTCCATGGAGATGCGGCGGTAGCGCCGGGTCTTCCGGTGCAGGGGGAGCAGCGTGTCCACGATGACGGTACGCTTGCTCAAGTAGCAGATCGTGTCGTGGAACTGTTCATCCACCTGCCGCAAAAGCTCGGCGTCTCCCTTGTCGAAGTAAAAATCCTGAAGATCGGCAATATGGGTCAGCTCGGCAAGCCCTTCCGGGGTCATGTTCTTCGTGGCGTAGTAGGCGGCAAGCCCCTCAATGCGCTGGCGGATGTTCATGATGTCCTCCAGGTCTTCCTCGGTGATGCCCACCACACGGGAGCCTTTTCCCGTGTCCTCAATGAGCCGCTCCTGTTCCAGACGGCGCAGCGCATCCCGGATGGGGGTGCGGCTGACGCCCAGCTGGTCTACCAGCTTCAGCTCCGTCAGAATTTCCCCACGGGGATAGACGCCCTGAATGATGTCGTTCTCCAGCTTCTCAAAGACCTGATCGGCCAGAGACGTGGTTTTGAATTGATTCATATGTTTCTTATCCCCTTTCGGCAAAGTCAGGGGCAAGCTGACAGATCTTTTCTTTCAGCTCCCGCTCTGTCATGACCGTCTGGCGGCCGTCCTCGTACTGCTGGTCAACCCACTGCTTCATGGCAGCTACCAGCGGCGACTTTTTGTCCAGCTTCTCGCCGTCTTCCAGACCGTAGGTCTGGTTGATCCAGTAGGCGACGCCCGCAAGGCCGGAGGTTTTGCTGATCTGCACCGTGGCGGGCTTGTTCAGGATTTTCTTGGTATCGAAAATGGTGTAGATTTCCTCGTCCTTCATCAGGCCGTCGGCGTGGACGCCCGCCCGGGTGACATTGAAAGCGCTGCCCACAAAGGGCGTCATGGGCGGGATATTGTAGCCGATCTCGTTTTTGAAGTAATCGGCGATCTCGGTGATGACCGTGGTGTCCATGCCGTCAAGCGACCCCCGCAATGACGCGTACTCGAACACCATGGCCTCCAGAGGCACATTTCCCGTCCGCTCGCCGATGCCGAGCAGGGAGCAGTTGACCGCGCAGGCGCCGTAGAGCCATGCCGTGGAGGCGTTGGCCACGCCCTTGTAGAAATCGTTGTGGCCGTGCCATTCCAGATGCTCGCTGGGAACATCGGAATAGTGCTGCAAGCCGTAGATAATGCCCGCCACGCTTCGCGGCAGCGCCGCTTCGGTAAAGGGAACGCCGTAGCCCATGGTGTCGCAGGCGCGAATCTTCACCGGCACCCCCGCGTCCCGGCTCAGCCGCTGCAATTCGTTGACGAAGGGCACCACGAAGCCGTAGAAGTCCGCCCGGGTGATGTCCTCCAGATGACAGCGGGGAATGACTCCGGCATTGAAGGCTTCCTTCACCGTGGCAAGGTAGTAGTCCATGGCCTGTTTTCTCGTCATCTTCATTTTCTTGAAGATGTGGTAGTCCGAGCAGGAGACCAGAATGCCGGTTTCCTTAATGCCAAGGTCATGCACCAGCTGGAAGTCTTCCTTCGTCGCCCGAATCCAGCTGGTGATCTCCGGGAATTTGAGGTCCAGCGCCATGCACTTTTCGATGGCCTCCCGGTCTTTTTTGCTGTAGATGAAAAATTCCGTCTGGCGGATGATGCCGTAGGGGCCGCCCAGCTTGCTCAGCAGCTTGTAGATGTTTACGATCTGGTCAACGGAATACGGCTCCACGGACTGCTGACCATCCCGCAGGGAGGTGTCCGTGATCCAGATCTCCTCAGGCATGGACATGGGCACCCGGCGGTGGTTGAACGCCACCTTGGGAATGGTGCCGTAGGAATACACATCCCGCTGCAAATTCGGTTCCGCCACATCCTGAAGGGAGTATTTGTAGGATTTCTGCTCCAACAGGTTGGTCTTACTGGAAATCTCTAGCATAGAGTAAGCCCCTTTCCGCTTTCTTGTCTTAATGTATACAATTATACAACTGTACATTTATCTGTCAATGCACAAATACAGCAAAAAAACGGTCTGCCGCAGCAGACCGTTTGGTAATCTTTTTTCTTAGCCAAGCATCACGTCCAGAAGCATCATCACAGCGAAGCCCAGAATGATGCCCATGGTGGCGCAGTAGGGCTGCTCTTTCTGATTCTGCTGACACTCCGGTATCAGCTCATGTACCGCAACCAGAATCATCGCCCCGGCGGCAAAGGCAAGGGCATAAGGCAGGATCGCTTCCACCGTCACCACCAGCAGCGCGCCGATCACCCCGGAAACCGGCTCCACCAGACCGGAAGCCTGCCCCAGCAGGAAGCTTCTGCGCCGGGAGTAGCCCTCCCGCCGCAGCGGCACGGACACCGCCGCCCCCTCCGGGAAATTCTGCAAGCCGATGCCCACGGCAATGGACACCGCCCCCATCAGCCCATCCGGGCTTGCGCAGGTCCCCAGCGCCCCGAAGGCCACGCCCACGGCAAGCCCCTCGGGGATATTGTGCAGGGTGATGGAAAGCACCAGCATGATAATGCGGTTCATACGTTCTCCGGGCATTCCCATGCCCGCTCTTTTTCTGGCAAAGCAGACGGCCTTATCCGACCCCCACAGAAACAGCGCCCCCAGCAGGAACCCGGATACCGCCACAAGCCATGCAGGGGTTGTTCCTGCGGCCTCCGCCCGCTGGATGGCGGGCTGTAACAGCGACCAGAAGCTGGCCGCGATCATCACGCCGGCAGAAAAGCCCAACATAAGATTCAGCGCTCTGGCACTGGGGGATTTGAAAAAGGCCACCGTGGCAGCGCCAAGTGCCGTCACAAACCAGGTCCCCAGTGTCGCTGCCAGCGCCAACCAGACATAATGTTCCACATCGCACCTCCCGTAACCATTATAGTATCCGGGGGGCGATTCGGTGCGTGCGTTTGTCGAAAAAAACGTTTACACTACTTTTCCAGCCTGGAAATCAGCGCCGTGCCGTTTTCCCGCAGCCATTTCCGCTGGATTTCATAATCCGGTAAGACATGCTCGACCTCTGCCCAGAAGCGGGCGGAGTGGTTCATTTCCTTCCGGTGGCACAGCTCGTGGACGACCACATAGTCCAGCACCTCCGGCGGCGTGAGCATCAGCAGGCAGTTAAAATTCAGATTTCCCTTACTGCTGCAGCTTCCCCACAGGGTATGCTGACTGCGGATGGTGATCCTGCCATAGGTCACACCCACCAGCGGAGCAAAATGCGCGACACGTTCCGGGATGGTTTGCCGCGCCTGCCGGGCAAGCACCTGCAGTTGCTCATCCGTAAACACGGGAAGCCGCGCCGCGGCAGTCCGCTTTTCCAGATGCTTTTCAATCCAGCCGGATTTGCTTTCCACGAACCTGCGAATATCCGCATTGGACATCCGCTTTGGGCATCGCACCAGCACCTCGCCGCTTAGGGTTATCTGCACCGAAATGGTTCTGCGGCCGCTGCGGATAATGCGGTATGGGATATTGTATTTTTCCACTTTATCGTTCATAATTCCTTCAAATAATCTCATTTTTACCTAAGGCCGTATCTGAAAGTTGTCAAAACGCCCAAGCAGCAGGTCTTTTTCCCCTGTGCCGCGCCATTTTCCCTTGAAATACATATCCAGTATTCCTGCGGAAAAATGGCTTGCCCATGGCAAAAATCCCTCGCTGTTGGTCATTTCGCCAGCTTTCAGACACGACCTGGTTTCCAGAATTTACAGCTTGAAAATTGATTACAAATCAGTTACAATTCCTTTGTCTTCGCGAGGCAAATACTGAAACAGGAGGTTGGCAAGATGTTCTTTTTTAATTGCAACACCAACAATTCTGATTGCAGCTCCATTTGGCAGCTGCTGAGCCGGATGTGCGGTTTCGGCTGCTAATTATTCTGTGGCCTTGGGCGATCCCGTGTTCCACGGGGTCGCCTTTATCAAATCCAAAACGCAGTACCGGTGATATTCCGGTACTGCGTTTTCTAGCGTTATACCCCGCCGCGGATCTCCAGCAGCTTGCCCTTGAGGTCGTTCTCCATTTTTGCCATTTCCGCTTCGGCGGCAATGCGCTTCTCCCGGCCTTCGGACTGGATCTTCATTACGTCGTCCAGCGTCTGGATCAGCTCGGCGTTGGTCTTTTTCAGGGTTTCGATGTCCACAATGCCCCGCTCGGCTTCCTTCGCGGTCTCCACGGACGCCATGTGCAGCTTCTCGGCGTTCTGTTTCAGCAGGGCGTTGGTGATGTCGTTGACCTGACGCTGCGCCTGCGCGGCCTCGTTGGAATGGGCAATGCCCAGCGCCAGAACCATCTGATTCTTCCACAGGGGGATGGTGTTCATCAGCGTGGTCTGAATCTTCTCCACCATCACATTGTCGTTGTTCTGGATCATGCGGATCTGGGGCGCGGTCTGGATGGAAATGGTGCGGGTCAGCTCCAGATCGTAGATCTTCTTCTCAAACCGGTTGCACTTGTCCGCCAGATCTTTTGCCGCCTGCGCGTCCTCCGCAAGTCCGGTGGCCTGCGCCGTGGCTTCCAACTCCCTGAGCTTGCCTTCCCGTACCTCCTGCAGCTTCTTCTTGCCCGCCAGAATGTACATGCTCAGCTCCTTGAAGTAGGCAAGGTTCTGCTCGTACATCTTATCCAGCATCGCGGAGTCCTTCAGCAGCCGTACCTGATGCTGCTGGAGTGCGTCGCCAATCTTCTCCACATTGACCTCTGCCTTGGCGTAGCGGCTCTTCATGACCTCCAGCTTGTTCGCCTGCTTGCGGAAGAAGCCAAGGAAGCCCTTTTCCTCCTCGGCGTCGAAGCCCTTCAGCTCGCCCACCACGTTGACGATCAGGTCGCCCACCTCGCCCAAGTCCTGTGTGCGCACATTGGCGAGGGCAGCGTCGGAGAAGTCGGCCATCTTCTTCTGGGTGCCCGCGCCGTACTGCAAGATCTGGGCGGTGTTCTCCACGTCGATCTTCTGGGCAAAATCATTGACCATCTGCTGCTCCTGAGGGGTCAGCACCGGCTCGGCGACCTTGGTCTGCTGCAGCTTCGTTTCCTCGGCCACGACCAGCTTGGGTGTGTTTTCCAGCTCCGGCTCCAGAGTCAGGCTGGGGATGGGGGCGGATTCGTTCATATCTTTGTATTCTGCGTCCATAATTGATCTCCTCTTCCAGTAATATGGTTATTTCTTACAGCGTCTGCTGTTTCTTCACTTGGGATAAGCCGTCCTCCGTCAGTCCCTCCTGGGCAAGCAGGGTGTTGAGAACGGAAATGTCGCTGGAAACGTCCATGGCGGAATCCCGGAACAGGTCGTCCAGCAACTTCTCAAAGGCCAGATTCAGCGTATCCAGCGTGGCCTCAATTTCCTTCTTGGAAGCCTGAATGTTTTCCCCCTGCACGGGCTGGGCGTCCATGTCCGCGTAGGCGTTCAGGAGCTTCACCGTCATGGGCAGGTAGTAGTCCATCAGCTTCTTCAGGTCGGGGACCACCTCCGGATGCGCCTCCGCCCGCTCAAAGATACGGCGGACGATCAGCTCCATCCGGGAGATTTTCTCAGAAATTTCCTCCCCGGGAATGGCGTCGTTGCAGGCGCGTATCTGGGCGATGAAGGCGTTGCCCCGATCCAGAACCTCCTGTACCTGTGGGTCATGGGGGCTGGACACCTTCGGGGCGCTGGCGGCGGCTTCCTGCCGCTGACGTTCTTCCAGAGCCAGACGGCTCTGCTCATAATGCCGGTAGGTCTCGTCGCTGGTGATGAGGCAGGTTTCCTCCCTGTCCATATGCCCTTCCAGAAACAGCCCCTTGTTGATCATCTTCCGCAATTCCCTGCGGACGAACTTCACGTTCTTTCCAACGCTCCGCGCCAGCCGCTCCAGCGTGCAATGGGTGCTCTCCCCAAGGGTTCTTTTGTACATCTTGAACCGGCTGACCCATCCCAGCTTGCGGATGCCGCTGACGATCAGCCACGTTCCGGCAACGACGCCGCCAACCGTGATCACGGTAGACGCGATTCCCAGACCAATTCCCATGATCAGCCTGACCAGCAGGGAAATAAGCGATATGAACCCGGTGAGCAGCGCCAGACCGCCGCCTACGATCTTCACCAGTCCTACGGCAGTCTCGCCGCCGGTTCCGGCATAAAGCACGGGAAGGTCTTTCTTTTCCTCCACGACCGTGGCCTCGACCTCCCGGTAAACGGGTCTGGCAGGCGGGGTCGTGGGACGGGCGGCGGCTTCCATCGCCTTGCGGACGGCTTCGCTTCCCATATCTACGGCCTTGCCCACGGCCTGACTGACCGTCTGGTTCAGCTTCTGAAAGTCCCGGGAATTGACGGCTCTGTCCACAATGTCCTGAATGCTTCTTCCAAGATCGTCCCAGTCCTGATTTTTATTTGCCATACGATCCTCTCCAAAAAATATTCTCTATCATTATAGCGTGATTCCGCGAAAAAAACAAGCGATATGAAAAAAATAAGCAATCCTTTCCCCGCCGCCGCAAAAATTGGTTTCCTGCTTGACTTTTTGCCCCGCTCCATGTAAAATGGCACCGTTTTGTCGAACTTTTGAGAAAAACGGGGTGGATGATGATGGACTGGCGAAGCAGGAGCACCCGGAAGCTGCTGGGCAAGGTCGTAACGATGCAGGTCGATCGGCCGGTCGGATATCTTCACGGCGATATTCTGTATCCCATCAATTACGGGTTCGTCCCGGGGCTGATGGGCGGCGACGGCGAGGAACAGGACGCGTACATACTGGGCGTGGATACGCCCCTGTCCGACTTTACAGGGCGGGTCATCGCCGTCATCCGGCGGCACAACGACTGCGAGGACAAGCTGGTGGTCGCGCCGGAGGGGCTTTCGTTCCATCAGGGGCAGATCGCCGAGGCCGTCCATTTTCAGGAGCAGTATTTTGTCAGCACCATTGATTCCATCTTTCAGAAATCCTGCGGGGTCGTCCCCTTCCGGCGGGCCGGCGTGGAACCGGAATTTCTGCTTCTGTTCCAGCGGGGTTCCGGAACGTGGAGCTTCCCCAAGGGACACATGGAGGCCGGGGAAACAGAGGAGCGAACCGCCCTCCGGGAGCTTTTCGAGGAGACCGGATTCCGGACGCGGCTGATTCCCGGTGCCAGAGCCGCAACGGAATACCGCATCAGCTCCGTTGCCAGAAAGCAGGTCGTTTTCTTTCTGGGCGAAGTCCACGGCGAACCAAAGCTTCAGGCCAAAGAGATCAGATCCTGCCGCTGGGTGAAACCCGGCGAGCTGGGACAGTACCTTCTGCCTCAGGTCGCGGACGCCGCAAAAGCGCTGCTTGCGCGGATATAGAATGCCCTTCTGCCGTTCAGCGGTCAAAAATGACCGTTGAACGGATTTTTCAACATTTTTGGTTTCTTTTGTGCTATAGTGTAAACACAAGGAGGTGCCCCATGAGATTCAAGCTGGTTATTGATAAAACGCAGGAGGAAACGGTGGTCGCCACCGTCCATGAGCGCAGCCGTCTTACCGACGAAATGGAGCTTCTTGTCCTGCAGCATGACGGCTCTGACCGGATCGCGGCGTACACAGAGGACGGTATGCGGATGCTCCCCTTCTCCGATATCGAGTGCATCACCGTTCTGGACGGGAAGACCTATGCCGTTACACGCAGCGGCGAACGCTGCCGCTTAAAGCTGCGGCTGTATGAGCTGGAAGCCATGCTTCCCGCGTCCTTCATCCGCATCAACAAATCGGCACTTGCCAACGAAGCCCACTTGGAGCGCTTCACCGCTTCCTTCAACGGCGCGGTGGACGCCGTCTTCCGAAGCGGCTACCGGGAATATGTTTCCCGGCGGTGCTTCGCGGAAATCAAAAGGAGGTACGATCACGTATGAAGCAATATTGTCTGACATTTCTGAAACGGGGTCTGCTGGCCGCTTCCGGCGGGCCGCTGATCCTCGCCATGATCTACGGTATTCTGGGCGCCAACGGGCAGGTCACTTCCCTCGCCCCCGGAGAGGTCTGCATGGGGATCGTGACCGTGACGCTGCTGGCCTTCATCGCGGCGGGCATCGGCGTCGTCTATCAGATCGAGCGTCTGCCGCTGCTCTCCGCTACGGCAATTCACGCCGGAGCGCTGTATCTGGATTATCTGCTGATCTATCTGCTGAACAACTGGATCCCCCGGGACTGGGCATTTATCGGCGTCTTTACCCTATGCTTCGCGGTGGGCTACGCCCTGATCTGGGGAATCATTCTGCTTTCCATCCGGCACAGAACCAACCGTATCAACCGCCATCTGCGGGGAGGAAAATGATGAGAAAACCGTTTCTTGACAATCTGCGCTACGGCATCGTGCTGTCCGTCGCAGTGTATCACGTATTTTACCAGTTCAACAGCGTCGGTGTCATCACCAACGTACTTATCCCAGGCATTCCGGCGCTGGACGCGCCGCTGTACGTGCTGTACCCATGGTTCATGGCGGCACTTTTCATGATCTCCGGCATCTGCGCCCGGTACAGTCTGGAAAAGCAGACGGGAAAGCAATACCTGAAAGGCAAAGTCCGCCGCCAGCTGATTCCCTCCATTGCCATTATCTTCCTCATCGGGTGGAGCACCGGCTGGGTCACCGACCAGTACGCAAACATTTTTGGCGGCGGTCAGGTTCCGGGGCTTGCCAAATATCTTGTGTGGTGCATGTCCGGCATCGGGGTACTGTGGTTTCTCCACGAGCTGCTGCTGTGCGAGGTGGTGCTGGTGCTGATTCGGAAGCTGGACAAAAAAGACCGGCTGTGGCAGCTGGGCGGCAAGGCGAATTTCCCCGTCATCTGCCTTCTGGTGCTCGGCATGTGGGGCAGCGCCTATATCCTGAACACTCCCGTGATAGAGGTCTACCGCAACGGTTTCTACCTGTTCTGCTTCCTCGCGGGCTACATTCTGTTCTCCCACGAGCATATCCAGTCCCTGCTCGCCAAATGGGCACCCTGTATGCTTGCCGTGAGCGGCGTGCTGGCCGTCGTCTACACGGTGCATTTCTGGGGACAGAATTACGCGGCTCTCAGCAATCTGAAAGCCCCGCTTACCAATCTCTATGCGTGGTTTGCCTGCCTTGGGGTGCTGGGCGCGGGAAAACGGTGGCTGGATAAGGAGACTGCCTTCACCCGCTGCATGGCAAGCCGCAGCTTCGGCATCTACGTCCTGCACAACCCCCTGCTGGTGCTGCTGGCTTGGGCGATGGATAAGCTGCTCCATTTCCCCGTGTGGAGCATGTATCTGCTTCTGCCGGTGCTGCTGGCGCTGCTCCTGCCGCCGTTGATCGCGCTTATCAAGCGCATTCCCGTCCTGCGCACATTGGTGCTGGGCGAAAAATAAAAAATCCGCGCCACGGTTCATGCAAACCGTGGCGCGGCACTTTTTGGGGTTACTCGATGCAGATCCGATTGTTCTCGGGCAGCTTCTTCTGTCCGGCCTTCGGCACATCCAGTGTCAGGATACCGTTCTCAAACTTGGCGGACACCTCTTCGGGCTTCACATCGCCCACGTAGAAGCTGCGGCTCATGGAACCGGCGTAACGCTCCCGGCGGATGTAGCGACCCTTCTTGTCCTCCTCATCCTTATCAAGACCCTTTGCGGCCTGAATGGTCAGGTAGCCATTGCTCAGGTCAATGCCAATCTCGTCCTTCTTGAAGCCGGGCAGATCGACCGCCAGCTCATAGCCATCTTCCTTCTCCCGGATATCGGTCTTCATCAAATTCTTGGCGTGCTTGCCATACAGGGGGCTGCGGCCCTCCGAGGCGTTCATCATGCCAAAGGGATCGTTAAAGAAATCATCAAACAAATCTTCTCCAAAAATGCTGGGCAACATAAGTCATTCCTCCATTCAAATCTTCTATGTTCCCTGCGGAGGGGCTTTCTTTTTTTTCGCCCCTCTTTTTGGTACGCCTACACTATACCACGATTTTTAGCACTGTCAAGATCTGAGTGCTAAAGTTCATAAAAAGATAAAATGGCGTTCACAGAATATGCGATTTCTCCGGCAGATATCCGGAAACCTCCCCGTAGAACGAGAAAAGCGAAAGGAACCCCCTTTCGCTTTTCCCGCTTTTCTATACCAGCGGCGCAAACAGCCGCAGAATGCACTGCCAAATCCGCAGAATTGCCCCGCTTCCGGTGCTGTAGCGCTGAGTGACCTCGCTGCATTGGGAGAACAACACGTCAAAATCCCGCGCCATGTCGCCAATCGCGTCACAGCCGTAGAGCAGAACGTCGTTCTCGAAATGGTGATACAGGCTCCGGTAGTCAAAGTTCGAGCTGCCTATGGAGGCGATCTTCCCGTCGCACAGGCACTGCTTTGCATGGCAGAAGCCCGGCGTATACTCGAAAATCCGCACGCCCTGCCGGGCAAGGCCGGAATAATAGGAGCGGGTGATGGCAAATACCACTTTTTTGTCCGGAATTCCCGGCGTAATGATCCGCACGTCCACACCCCGTTTGGCCGCAAGGCGCAGCGCCCGGCTCATTTCGTCGGTGATGATCAGGTACGGTGTAGTGATATACAGCGTCTTTTCCGCTTGGGCGATCAGATTCAGATAGACATTTTCCGCCGTGCGCTCCTCCGACAGCGGGTTATCGTTGAAGGGCTGCACGAACCCCTCCGACGTTACCTTGTGGCAGATGTTGAGGTAGCGTGCGAAGTCCTCGTCTTCCTTGGTCGTCACGTTCCACAGCTCGAAAAACGACGCCGTCAGACTCCGGACCGCCTCGCCCTCCAGCCGAAGGCCGGTGTCCTTCCACACCCCGTAGGGCCGGGCACGGCCAAAGTATTCATCCGAAAGGTTGTAGCCGCCGATATAGCCCACCTTGCCGTCGATGACCGTAGTCTTCCGGTGATCCCGGTGGTTCAGAAACAGATTGACCACCGGCACGGCAGGGTTGAACACCCGGCAGCGGATGCCGTCCTCGCTCAGCCCTCTGGCAAAGCGCAGATTCACGAAGCCAAGGCTGCCGATGTCGTCGTACATCAGCCGCACCTCGACCCCCTGACGCGCCTTGCGTACCAAAATTTCCCGTATCTCCTGAAAGGCCGAATTGTCCGCCACGATGAAATATTCCATGAAGATGAATTTCTCGGCCTTTTCCAGATCCGCTTTCATGGCCTCCAGCGTTTCCGCCCCGTCGCCCAGATAGCGGACGCTGGTATTTTCGTACACAGGCCAGTTTTCATGGACGGAAAGATAGTGAAACTGGTTGCCGGCGGCGCGGTTTTCCGATTCCAGCCGTGCCAGAACCGCCCCGTCCTGGGGAAGGCTCCCATCCATTTTCTCCCGGAAACGGCGGATACGCTTCCCCGCCCTGCCCGGGTCGCCCAGAATGTCGAACAGCAGAAACAGGCTCAGGCCCATCACCGGAGCCGCCAGAATCAGCATGATCCACGGCATTTTCATGGCAGTAGAAGTGTGTCTGCCGTACAGGCGAAGCACCACCACGATGCTCAACAGGTTGACGCACGCGGATATCCAAGCGGAGTGGGCGTTCAGCTTCACCGCCATTACGATCAGCCAGACGATCTGAATGATAATGGTCAGCCCCACGAACGCGATTCTTGGGATACTGTTGCGTTTACGTTTGTGCTCTCTGCTCATTCCGCATCTCCTTTTTCCTTCTCTTCGTTCTCCTCGTCCAGTTCCCGCCAGAGCTCGTCCGCCCGCCGTTGGTTCTCCATCGCCACGTCAATGCCCTCGGTGCTGTCCTTGCTGAAAATGATCCGCAGCGTCAGGATAATCAGCCGGATGTCCAGCAGCGGCGAATAGTTTTCAATATACATCATGTCCAGACGCAACTTGTCGTAGGCGCTGGTGTTGTATTTTCCGTAGATCTGGGCATAGCCCGTCAGGCCGCCCCGCACCTTCAGACGGTAGCAGAATTCCGGAATTTCCTTGGAAATCTCGTCCGCGAGGCACTTTCTCTCCGGCCGGGGGCCGACGATGCTCATGTCACCTTTCAAAATGTTGATCAGCTGGGGCAGCTCGTCCAGACGGGCGGCACGGATGACCTTGCCCACCTTCGTGATTCTGGGGTCGTCCTCCGAGGCCAGCACCGCGCCGGCGTATTTTTCCGCGTCCACGATCATGCTGCGGAACTTGAGTATCTCAAATTCCCGCCCGCCCCGGGTCATCCGTTTCTGCTTGTAGAACACCGGGCCGCCATCCTCGATTTTAATAGCAGCTGCGATAATGAGCATGACCGGCGCGGCGGGAATCATGGCAATGCCGCAGAGCACCAGATCCATGGCACGCTTGATGATGCGCTGCATGGGGGTCAGGCCGGTGCCCTTGACCATCAGCAGCGGGGTGTCGAACAGCGTATTGTTCTTCGCCCCCCGGAGCATGATGTCCGTGAGTTTGGGGGCGACGTAGGTACGGATGCGGTAGCGGTAGCAATATTTCAGGATATCGTTGCGGATCTGGGCGGGGATGTCCGTGAGGATGACCGCGTCATGCCTGCGGGTCTCCTGGCACACTGCCTCCAACCCCTCGTCAATGCTCATCAGCTTGCTGACATTATATTTATCCCGGCGGGAGTCCATCTTGATCTTCAGCCCGATGCCCCGCTTGTTGCCGTACACCAGCAGCATATCGTGTGGGGCATACAGCTTATAATACAGCTCCGTGTACACATAAATCAGCACCACCGCCACGACAATCTCCGCCAGGAGCAGCAGGAGCATCGGCCCCACGGCGATCATGGTGTTGGCGATCAGGCACAGCTGGAAGTATGTGAGAAAATTCACCACAAACAGGGAGATCACCTGTCCGATGATCAGATCGAGCCTGTGGAGCTGCCCGAACAGCGTGCAGTCGGAGTTCAGGAACATGACGTACAGCAGCGCCCCATAGATCCCCATCAGCACATATTTGCCCTTGTATACAAAATGTTCGATTTCGTATCCCTTGCGGAACGCGCCGTAATACAGCAGGGTCATGACCACTACTTCCAGCAGCGTTTCCGCCGCCCGGACAAGTCCCTTAGTGTCCTCATACGCGCTGCGGCTCAGCTTTCTCATTGATAATACACGTCCTCTATGCAAAATATGACACAATTCCAAGAAAATATACTTTTTGCTATCATACCACACCCATCAAAAGAAAGCAACCCCGGAAACGAAACCGGTCGTTTCCGGGAACCCCGCCTCAAATAATGAAATTTTCTCTTTACAAATCCAATATTTTCTGATACAATCATTCCTGTTCTGTGGCCCGGTGGTGCAGTCGGTTAGCACGCCAGCCTGTCACGCTGGAGGTCGACGGTTCGAGTCCGTTCCGGGTCGCCACAAAAAAGCACGCTTTTCAGCGTGCTTTTTTGTCATTCTGTCAAAGGCCCCCTGCTTTCAGCAAACGAAGGCAGGGGGTCTTTAGCGTAGGCGCAGCCTCCGTATGGAAGCTGCGCCTGATATATTTTGATACTATTTCCTGATTAAAATCTTTGATTTTAATCAGGAAGGCATCGCCTGATGGCACTGCAAGTTTTGTGATTTATAAGGAAAGAAATCACAAAACAAGTCTCATATGAACTCCTTGCCCTTCGGGCAAGGAGTTCAGTATGACTGCTATCCGGTCGCTTTCTGATATTCCTTCTGAATCTCCGCTTCAATCAACTCAGAATCAAGCGATACAACAGATTCTGTTCTTGAAGTGGAATAATTCATGAAAAGATTGGTCTGCACATAGACGTTGCTGAAAGTGCCATCCGTATCAAAATTGAAATTTACAAAATAATGGGGCTGTTCATTTTCACCTTCGGCAAAAGGCTGGTCGATCCGCAGCATTACCGTGATTCCGCTTTCGTCTTCGAGCGTATCCATATAGGCAACAACAGAATCATTCCACTGAAAGTAGGCAAGCCATGGTTTTACGCTATCACCGAAGGTCATTTCATCTGCTCTCCATTCGATATTGGTATAGGCCTTGCCCCATTTTCCCTCGTTACTGTAGCGGACACCATTGGCAGCCATAAAAGCCATTCTTAATGAGTATTGCTCGCCATCTACGATATTTACCGACTCCGGGTCAACGTCCACAATCTCCAGCCAGTTTCCGTTGTCCTGATAGTAATTGGCGGTAGACCAATGGCTTTGATCGCCTTTAGATTGGTCAACTACGATATGGCAGCTGCCATTCTGAACTGCCTCTAAAACAGCACGGCACTTTGCAAAGGCCGCCTGTTCATCCGGATTTTCTTCAACAACAGTATCTGCATTGATAGCAACAGTCTTCAGGAACCGTTCCGCGATGCCACCGGAAATCTGATTCTCATCATACCATATATCATAGATAATATCACCATCGATGAAGAATGTATGCTGCTCACAGAGTGCATCCGGATTGCCGTCCCAGAAGATTTCACATTCCACATCTCCGTATATAGAACTGCCGGACGTATATCCAATAGGAGCACCAGACTCTTCCTCTTTCAATGCAATGATATCAGAAAGTTGAAATTCTGGATAATCCCAACTGGTAATGCCGCCAACATCTACAGAATCCCTTGTCAGCACAACGTTGCCATCCTGCTCCCTGAAAGAAAAACCGGAAGGGAGTAGCAGTTTAAGGGTGCCATACCGAACCAGTTCCGTATCTGTAATGACAGCAGAACCGTCGGTAGGGGTATCGTCGATGGTGTCTGACTTTTGGGGGTTGACTGCGCAAGCCACTAAAACAGCGGCGCACAGCAATACGCAAATCATACTTACCCATAACTTGGGTTTCTTCCATTTTGCCATATTCATAATGCGACCTTTCGTATTTCCCTCGCCAAAGGCCAGGGGCATCCCGGCAATCATCTTTTTATGCGTTGCAAGCCTCAGCAATGAAGCGGAATAGTCCGCCCTGATTTGAGGCCCCATTTCCCGGATCACCGCCTCATCACAGCTCATCTCCATATCTTTGCCCGCCAGAATGAATGCGGCCCACGCCAGAGGATTAAACCAGTGGATGCACAGGGCACAATATGCCAGCAGCTTGATGATATGGTCACAGCGGCGGATATGATGCCGCTCATGGGCAATGATATACTTTTGTTCTTGTGTTGGGATATTGGAGGGCAAATAGATTTTGGGGGCAAAGATGCCCATAACAAATGGCGTGTCAATATAATCGGCACGATAAACGTTTCCTGTGTAAGCCACAGCGCCCACCAGTTTCCGTCTCAGGCGGATATACTGCACGATGCTGTAAAGAATCATGCTGCCGGTTCCGGCGATCCAGACATAAGGAACGATTGCCATAATATCCAATCCGGCATGCTCTGACTCCCCTGCCTGCGTAAGTTCCGACCCTGACTGATTTTCAGCCGGAACGAAAGTGAAATCAGGATTCCGATTGGCTTCGGCAGGAAGAAAATAAACCACGCTGGCTGCGCCTGATGTCTCCCGAATTTCCGGTTCCAACGCATTCAGAACGGAAACGGGTGCTGTAAATGCCACCGGGCACAGAAGCCGGAACAAAACCACCAACCAGAGTGCATAAGAAAAAATCTTTGGAGATCGTTTCAGCATGAGTCTGGCCAGCATGACCAGCAGAATGACGATGCTGCCCGTCATACTCATATTCAGCACTTGAGAAAACAGATTACGCATGGGAATCCTCCCGCATGGAATCAATGACCTTTTGCAGTTCGTCGATTTCGCCGTCAGACAGCTTTTTGCGGCTGCCAAATGCGGCTAAGAACGCAGGCAAAGAACCGTGAAATGTCTCATCCACAAATATTTCACTCTGACGTGCATAGAATTCCTCCCGGCTGACCAGAGATGTTACCTTGCCATCCTTATTCCGGAACAGCTCCCGATCACAAAGCCGTTTCAGAATCGTGTATGTCGTGGTTCGTTTCCAGTTCAGGCGTTCCTCCGCCAGTTCCGTCAAGCGGCGAGAAGTGACAGGCTCATTATCCCAGATAATATCCGCAAAAATGGTCTCGATCTCACCCAGCTTATATTCCGCCATATGAGTTGCCTCCTTTGCTCTACTGTCAGTAGACAATTACACTCTACTACCTGTAGACAGAAAAGTCAAGGATTTTTTGAAAAGTTAATATAACCTTAAAGGGACGGCACAAGAAGGGCAGTTTGCAACTTCTACAAGCTTCCTGTCGTTTCTTCCCCCTGTAACCACATTAATATATATCCCCCCAATACTGGGGGTACAGTATTGGGGGGAAACATATCAAACGGTGGGGGCTGTTTTGCGCCCTTTTGGGGGGCGCTTTCATAGCAAAAGAGAGGCATTCCGCAAAGAATGCCTCTCTTTTCATTTTCCAGCCCCGCCTTCGGCGTGCTTTTTTACGGCTGTGCCGTTACCGGCCGTATCCGAAAGCTGGCAGAACGGTTCGGCTGCGGCTGTTTGCCCTTGGTAAGCCATTTCTCACGGGAATGCCGGATCGTATTCCAAGGGGGATTTGGAAGGCAAACGCGCGCCTGCACGTTCTGACAGCTTTCGATAGGCCTTGGGGGGGGATTATCTGTCGGCTGCCTAATCGCGGTACAGTTTGAAGGATGTGTGTGTTTTGAAGGATGTGTGTGCAATACAGATTGAGGAAATCGGATTAGGAGGTATTTTTGCGATTTGGCATCCGTTTGTACAGTGAGGGAAGCTCTGATTAAATCGACGAGAACTGGCAGCGAGAGATTTTGTCTCCAGACAAGGTATGGAAAATGCGGGAATACTGTATGTATTTCCCATTTTTCGTACCGAAGGCTGGGGCAAAAGATCCGCTGTCCAGCCGAAGACGATTTATTCAGAGGTTCCTGAGGTTATATCAGGCCAGCGCTTCGCCCAGACTGCGGCAGGCGCTCAGCGCTTCGTCATCGGGGGTCTCCTGACAGATCACGCTGTCGCAGACCAGATTTGCGCCCTTGTCCCGGCAGTTCTCTTCCCACGTGCGCATCCACTCGCCGTCGCCCCAGCCATAAGAACCGAACAGAGCAATCTTCTTGCCGGAGAGCTTACTCTCGCAGGTCTCGAACATGGGGGCGAATTCGCCGTCCTCCAGCTCCTCCGCGCCCATGGCGGGGCAGCCGAAAGCAACCGCGTCAAATTCGTCCATCTTTCCTCCGTCGAACTCGGCGGCGGTAAACAGCTCCGCTTCCGCGCCAGCGTGCTTTGCGCCTTCCACGACAGCCTGCGCCATGGCTTCGGTATTTCCGGTGCTGCTCCAATAAACAACTGCAATTTTCATTTTCAAAAATCCTTTCTTAAATCCTATTTCATCCGGCTACTGTAAGCCGTTCGATGTCGATCCCGCTGGCAAGCTGGCGGCAGTAGACCCTTGTGCAGGCTTTGTACTTGGCAAAGGTCTTCTTGGCCGCTTCCTCGTTTTCATAAACCTTCCAGCAGCCCACGCATTTACAGGGCTTGTGTTCCAGAAATCCCTTCACGTCCTCCGGCGGATAGCTCAGAAACAGGCCAATCTCGTGGGGGAAATCCTCCTGCTGCTTTAATCTCCGGGCAAGCCTTGTCAGGCATCGGCTGCCGCCCCGGCAGTTGTAGCCAAACTCGCTGAGAAGCGCTTCGCAGGATGCGCAGGAGAGGTCTTTTTCCAGCCGCGCTGGCCGGTAGAGGTAGATCAGCGCCCTGTCCTGACGGATACGCAGGGGGACTGCCCGGACACCTTTCTTCCCAAGCCGCCGGTTCAGGCTCCGCAGAAAGTCCAGCAGGTCCTCCCGGTTTTCGTAGGGGCAGGCGAACAGGTTTCCGGTTTTCAGCCCCGCCAAGGTGGGGGCGCAGTTGCGAACCACCTGTTCCTCAGACATGGCCGTCCTCCTTGCCCCGGGCGATTCGGCGCAGGCTTTTCCGGATGGAAATGACGCCCACGGACGTTACGGTGACAGCCGCAACGGCACCGGCGCCGGACAAAATCGTGGCAATTTCCATAGCTCGAATCTCCCCTATTCATCATGATAAGACTGTCTTTTTTGTTTGCTTTTGGTTAGCCTCTGCTAACTGGCTATATCATACATGATGTTGCTCCATTTGTCAAGTCTTTTTCCTACTATTTTTATAGGCAGGTTTTGGGGGTGAAAAAAGCGCCCCGCCGGGGCGCTTTAGGCTGTTTTATTCCTGCGGCAGTGTGACAATTCGGGGTTCATGATGGACGGCAGGCAGAATTTTCTCCATCAGGTCAGCCGTCCGAAGGCGCAGACTGGAGGTGTTGATGCAGGGATGACAGCCGATGTACTCCCCTTTCAGCACGTCCTCGTCCATGAGAAGCTGCACATGGTTCTCCCCATCGTTCATCAGCCCCAGAACGCTGACGGAGCCGGGGGTGATGTCCAGAAACTTCTCCATATACTCCGGCGCGGCAAAGCTCAGGCGGGAGGAACCGATCTCCTTGGAGAGGACGCTGGTTTTGAAATGCTTGTCCCCGGGCAGCATCAGCAGATAAAACTCCGTACACTGCCGGTTGCACAGCAGCAGATTTTTGCAGATCACTGCATCCAGCACCCGGTCGATCTCCTCGCAGGCTTCCATGGTCATAGCCGCCTCGTGATCGATGCGCCGATAGCCGATTCCCAGGCTGTCCAGCAGATCGTAGCAGCGGATTTCCTTCTCAAGCCGTCCGGCGCAGTTGGCGGGACGTCCGTTTACCAGTTCCATAGCTATATCATCCTTTCCTCAGCTGCCAGAAAGCCACGGCGCTGGCAGCCGCTACGTTCAGAGAATCCACGCCGTGGTACATGGGGATCTTTACGGTGTAGTCGCACCGGGCAATGGTCGTCTCCGTCAAGCCGTCGCCCTCGCTGCCCAGAATCACCGCCAGCTTTTCCTCCGCCATGAGACAGCGGTCGTCAATGGAGACGGAATCGTCGCTCAGCGCCATAGCGGCGGTTCTGAAGCCCAGACGGTTCAGCTGCGCCATCCCCTCCCCCGGCCAGTCTCCCGTAAACGTCCATGGAATCTGAAACACCGTCCCCATGCTGACCCGCGCGCTGCGGCGGTACAGCGGGTCACTGCATCCGGGAGTCAGCAGCACGGCGTCCATGCCCAGCGCGGCGGCGGAGCGGAAGATTGCGCCCACGTTGGTGGGGTTCTGGACGTTTTCCAGAACCACGATCCGCGCCGCCCCGGCGCAGATATCCTCCAGGTTGGGAAGCCCCGGGCGGCGCATGGCGCACAGCACGCCCCGGGTCAGGTGGTAGCCGGTGAGATTGCACAGCAATTCTTCGTCCGCGGTGTACACGGGTATGCCGGGACAGCGGGCGATGACCTCCCGCGCCGCGCCCGTAATGTCCTTGCGCTCCATGAGCAGCGACACCGGCTCATATCCGCCGTCCAGAGCCCGGTGGATGACCTTGGGACTTTCCGCAATGAACATCCCCTTGGCGGGTTCAAACCGGTTGAACAGCTGCGCCTCCGTCAGCCGGGCATACACGTCCAGCTCCGGCGCGGAGAAATCCGTTATTTCAATGACGTTGGCCATAGCGTTCCTTTCCTTATCCTCCACCCCATGACAATCTGCCAAAAAACGGGGCGCTTTTTTCCTTCCTATACTACCAAATTCCGTTCAAAATGTCAAAGATTTCTCCGTCGATTGACTTCCATTTTCCGCAATGGTAGAATACATTCATTGTAAAGAGAGGGGCAGATCGCCATGGCAGACAAACATCCGGGGTATATGACCACCTTCAAGGAGCGCTTGAGCTACTGGACATACTTCATCGGACAGAACATTTACTACAACATCACGGCAGCTTTTATTTCCACTTACCTTGCCATGCAGGGCGTGAACCTTGCCAAGGTCGCTATCGTGCTGCTGATCGTCAAGATCTGGGACGCCGTGAATGACCCCATTTTTGGCTTCATCTTCGACAAGGTGAAATTCAAAAACGGGCAGAAAAGTCTGCCCTGGCTGCGCATTTCCACCGCACTGATCCCCATTGTGACCATCATCCTGTTCTCCATTCCCTCGGCGCTGGGGGAGACCGGGAAGCTCATCTGGTTCGGCGTGGCCTACGTGCTGTGGGACACTGTGTACACTCTGACGGACATTCCCGCCTACGCCATGCTGAACACCATGACCGACAATCTGCCGGAGCGCAACACCCTGCTCTCCGTCAACCGGGTGTTCTCCGGGGCGGGCGTGCTGATCTACGGCGTTGTGCTGCCCATCCTCATCAGCGAAAATGTGGGCATGAGCGCCAGTCTGGCCATTGCGACGCTGTCCATTTTCAGCGCCCTGACCATGGTGCCCCTGTCCCTCAACTGCAAGGAGCGCAACTATAAGCCCGAAGAGGAAGACGAAAACTTCTCTCCCCGGCAGATGTTCTCCTATCTGGGGAAAAACAAGTACCTGCTGACCTACTACGGCGGCTACTGCGCCACCGATGCGCTGAAAACCTCCGCCGCCGTGACGCTGTTCGTCTCCTTCTATCTTTTCGGCAACTCCCTTTACTCCATCGTCCTGAATCTGCTGAACATGGTACCGGGTGTTTTCGCCGCCATGCTCATGCCCACCATTCTGAAAAAGCTGGATAAATTCAAAACGCTTTTCTGGTGCAACATCGTCAACATCATCTTAGGTCTGGTGATTTTCTTCGTTGGCTACGAAAACCGGGCGCTGTTCCTGACGCTGACCTGCGTCCGCACCGTTCCCATGAGCATCGTGGGCATTCTCGCCTTCATGTTCACCCCGGACTGCGCCGAGTACGGCCAGTATAAATCCGGCATCAGCGCCAAGGGCATCACCTTCGCCATTCAGACCTTCTCCGTAAAGATCACCGCCGCGGTCTCGTCCTCGCTGGCATTGGCGCTGCTGGGCTGCTTCCACTGGATCTCCGTGGAGGCAGAGAGCTTCGAGGCGCTGAAAGCGCTGAACATCCAGCAGAGCGCGGGGGCGCTGGAAGGACTGTGGATCGTGTACGCGCTGGTGCCTGTCATTGGCATGATCATTTCCACGTTCTTCTACTTAGGCTACAAGCTCAACGACAAGGACGTGCAGATCATGGCGCGGTGCAATGCCGGGGAGATCACCCGTGAGGAAGCCGAGGCTCTCCTGTCCCGGAAATATTGACCTAATGCTGCAAACAGAAACGGCGCCATCCGGCGCCGTTTCTGCATGTCATACGGGGTTCCTATCAGGGTCTGTCATTATTTCTCGATAGAATGGTTAACACCATTTTATCCCGCGAATCCTTCGCAGGCCGTCCGCAGAGGCGTGCGGGCAGCAGACGGCAATCCAAAAATGGCCTCCCGCCGTAAAGCGGGAGGCCATAAGAGGATATATTACTGTGCCAGAGTGCTGGTCTTGTACTTTGCGCTCTTCTTCAGGAACAGCGCCAGGAAGCCGACCGCGGCGATAACACCGGCGACAACGGCGATGGGATAGTACACGCTCTCGGCAATTCCCATAGGCTTCCACAGCAGGCCGAGGCACTCGCCGGCCGCGAAGAAGTAGGTGATGGAAACGCCGGTCATGAAGGTGGCAGGAACCGCGCAGATCCAGTAGTTGCGCTTGTTCTGCGCCAGATACATGGCAGCCGCCCACAGAGCGATCATGGCCAGAGTCTGGTTGGACCAGGAGAAGTAACGCCATACCACGGAGTAGTCGATCTGGCAGATGATGGCACCGACGCCCAGCAGGGGGACGGTCAGAAGCAGACGCTTCTTCCAATCCTTCTGGTCGATCTTGAACCAGTCGGCCAGCGTCAGACGGGCGCTGCGGTAAGCGGTATCACCGGAGGTAATGGGGCAGGCGATAACGCCCAGCATAGCCAGGACGCCGCCGATCTTGCCCATGGTGGTGGTGCAGATCTCGTAAACAACAGCGTTCACACCGGCACCGGCTTCCAGCAGAGCCTGGGTGTTCTCGTAGAAGGAAACACCGGCAGCCGCCCAGACCATGGCGATGATGCCCTCGGCGACCATTGCGCCGTAGAACACCTTGTGACCCTGCTTCTCAGAGGTGCAGCAGCGGGCCATCATGGGAGACTGCGTGGCATGGAAGCCGGAGATGGCGCCGCAGGCCACGGTGACGAACATGAACGGCCAGATGTGGATGTTCTGAGGATGCTGGTTATAGAAGTTGTTCCACAGCTCGGGCATCTGATACTCATGGGCGAACAGCAGAACACCCGCAACACCGACGGCCATGATGATCAGGCAGATACCGAAGATGGGGTAAATCTTGCCGATGACCTTGTCGATGGGAACGAAGGTAGCGATGAAGTAGTAGATGATGATGACCCACAGCCAGAAGGTAGCGTCCAGCTTCTCGGGGGTCAGCAGAGCCAGCAGACCTGCGGGACCCTTGGAGAACACGACGCCGACCATGACCAGCAGGATGACGGAGAACACGCGCATGACCTGCAGCATGACCTTGCCCAGATAAGTACCGGTAATCTCGGAAATGCTGGCGCCCTTGTGCCGCATGGACAGCATACCGCACATATAGTCGTGGACGCCGCCGGCGAAGATGGTACCGAAGACGATCCACAGATAGACGACAGGTCCAAACAGAGCACCGTTCAGAGCGCCGAAGATGGGGCCGAGACCGGCGATGTTCAGCAGCTGAACCAGGAAGATCTTCCAACCCTTCATCGGGACGAAGTCAACGCCGTCGTTGAGCGCGATGGCAGGCGTCTCCCGGTCGTCAGAGCCAAAGATCTTGTCTACGCGCTTGCCGTAGAAGATGTAGCCGACGACCAGAGCTGCAATGCAGAGAATGAAAGTAAGCATAGGTTTCCTCCTTAGTTAAGTTACCCTGCGGTGGCGTATCACCGCCTGGCGAGTATCATTATATGTCTAAACCGTGAACAAATCAACCCTTAGTATAGCGAAAAAAGATTTTCGTAGCATTAACCAAATTTATGGCGGTTTTTTCCTTCCGAGGAGTGGCGTGACCCTGATTTTTTCGTCAGATTGCATAAAACAGCACGCAGAAGAACTGGAGCAGCGCCCCCAAATCGACGAAAATGTGAAATACGGAGTGCATCCACTTCCTGCGCTTGCCCAATCCATACAGAACGGAGCCGACCGTGTAGGCAATACCGCCCAGCAGCAGAAGCAGAAAGCCCGGGAAGGTCAGCGCCTGCATCGCCTGCTTCGCAAAGAAAATGATTGCCCAGCCCATGCCGATATAGCAGATCATGGAAAAGACCCGGTATTTCTTCAGGTCAATGGCCGTCAGGGTCGTGGCCAGCGCCACCATGCCCCACTCGAAGCCGAACAGCACCCACGCAAGGACGGGATTCTCCGGACGAATGGCGGACAGCAAAATCACGGTGTAGGTTCCCGCAATGAGGAAATAAATGGTGCAGTGGTCGATCACCTGCATCACCTTTTTGCCCAGGGTGGGCTTCAGACCGTGGTAGACACTGGAAATGGTGAACATGGTAACCATGGCGCTGCCGTAAATAGCGGAGGTGACGACGCCCCAGGGATTACCGTGGAGAGCGGCAAAAATGACGCACAGTGTCAGCGCCACGACGCCTACAGCGCCGCCGACGATGTGGGTGACCATGTTCATGATCTCTTCGCCCCGGCTGTAATCCGGGAGCTGGCGGTCGGACAATTTCGTTCGTTTCATTTTGGTTTCCTTCCTTTGTGAAGATGGAGGGAGTATAGCACATTTTTCACAAAAAAGAAACCGCCATTTTGTCGAGTTCTCTCCCCGGCGGAGAAATTCGGTTTCTACCGGGGTGAGAAGTGGATACGGGGTTGACAAATGTCCTTCCATACAATACAATTCTCCTAGTCACGGCGTAAAGTACGCCGTTTTTTGCATAGAATAGAGAGGGTTCGAGCTATGAAAAAGATACCGTTTTTGACTCTGGAAAAAGCAAAGGAAATCCGCGAGCAGATCCCCACCCCCTTTTACGTTTACGACGAGGCCGGCATCCGCGCCAACGCCCGGTTACTGAAGGCGGCGTTTTCCTGGAATCCCGGATTCCGGGAGTATTTTGCCGTCAAGGCCACCCCCAACCCCTTCCTGCTGAAAATCCTCCATGAGGAGGGCTGCGGCTGCGACTGCGCCACCTATACCGAGCTGCTGCTGTCCGAGGCCGTTGGCATCACGGGACATGACGTGATCTTTTCCTCCAACGATACGCCGGCGCTGGATATGCGCAAGGCGCGGGATATGGGCGTGTACATCAATCTGGACGATGCCACCTATGTGGATTTTCTGGCATCCATGGGGCCGGTCCCCGAGACGGTGTGTCTGCGGTATAACCCGGGCGGTTCCTTCTCTCTTGGCAACACCATCATGGACATGCCCCGGGACGCCAAATACGGCATGACCGAAGACCAGATGGCAGGGGCCATCACCCGGCTGATGAAGCTGGGCACGAAGCACTTCGGCGTTCATGCCTTCCTTGCCTCCAACACAACCACCAATGAATACTACCCCGCTCTGGCCGGGCAGCTGTTCCGTCTGGCGGTGCGGCTGCGCAACGCCACCGGCGCGCATATTTCCTTCATCGACCTGTCCGGTGGCATCGGCGTGGACTACCGCCCCGAGCAGCCCAGATGCGACATCGGCGTCATCGGTGAGGGCGTGCGGGTGAAATATGAGGAGATCCTGACCCCCAACGACATGGGTGACGTCGCCATTTTCACCGAGCTTGGCCGGTTCATGCTGGCGCCCTACGGCCACCTGATCTCCACCGTCATTCATGAAAAGCACATCTACCGGGAATACGTGGGTCTGGACGCCTGCGCCGCCAACCTGATGCGCCCGGCCATGTACGGCGCTTACCACCACATCACCGTGCTGGGCAAGGAGGACGCCATTCTCGATCACGTCTATGACGTCACCGGCGGTCTGTGCGAAAACAACGACAAATTCGCCATCGAGCGGAGTCTGCCGGAAATCCAGATCGGCGACATTGTAGCCATCCACGACACCGGTGCTCACGGCTTCTCCATGGGCTACAATTATAATGGCAAGCTCCGTTCCGCGGAGGTTTTGCTGAAAGAGGATGGCAGCTTCCAGCTCATCCGCCGCGCCGAGACGCCGGAGGACTATTTCGCGACCTTCGATTTTTCTTATTTTCACTTTGGAAAATAGAACCGTCATTCCGCACAAAAACAATCGTGATTTTTTGGATGGCTGATTGCAAATTAACAAGAAAATTTCATACTTTTCCGTTTCGTTTATGCTATAATGTATAAGGCGGCAGTAAGGCATCCTCCCAATCAGCCGCGCCGAAAAGGAGAACCCCATGAATAACATTCTGTTTTTTCTGACACCAAAAGCGATGTGTGCATATTTGTACGATGATTATACCATCCGGCAGGCACTGGAAAAGATGGAATCCGCAGGCTACGCCGCGATTCCCATTCTCAACCACCGTGGCGAATACCGGGGAACATTGACAGAGGGCGACCTTCTGTGGGCCATGAAGAACATGTGCTACATGGATATGCGTCAGGCGGAAGCCCGCCGGGTCATGGAGATCGCCCGCCGGAAGGATAACGTCCCCGTCCGGGTCACCACCTCTATGCACGAGCTGGTGGAGCGGGCGTCCAATCAGAACTTTGTTCCTGTAGTAGACGACAAGGACGCGTTCATCGGCCTCATCACCCGAAAGGCCATCATCCGCTACTGCCGGGAAAAGCTGTTCCCCGAGGACTGATCGTTTACCGTCAGAATCAACTACATAGCGGCAAATCCATAATGAAAAAGCGCTGTCACCTGGAACCAACGGTTCCGGATGACAGCGCTTTTGTTATTTTCCCGTGTACGCCATAGGCTGATTCAGGTACTGCTCCCACGGGAAGTTTTCCGTAGATTTTTTCAGGCCGAAAGCCTCCCGTATCCCCTGACACAGCATTTTCAGCTTGTATTGCAGGGGCGAGGCCGCAAATAGCGGCTCGTTTCCCGCCGTCATGGCATACTCAAAGATCCGCGCCCGGTCTTCCTTGGGATAGCTCATGGAGTAGGTGTCCACAAAGCTGCGGGTGTCCGGCTGCAAAAACTCGCTGCCATCCCGCTGAGCGTTGGCAAGGTAATCGTAGTCGTACTCAAATCCTACGGGATTCAGCTTTGCCCACTGGTCGAGGGCGATGCTGTTGCCTAAGATGTGGGTCTCCATCACATGGTAAAGCTCGTGGTACAGCGCTTTTTCCGAGGTATCCCCCGCCGCCAGCACGATGTAGGCGTCCGTCCCGTTCATAAACTGAATGCCGTTCGCCCTGCTCACACTGCCGGATTCGGCGCTGCCGATGATCTCCCGCACCAGACAGATCTTCAGAGAGGAAAAATGGGAAATTGCAGCTTCCAGCATCCCCTCCGGGAAATTGGCAAGGCGCTCGTTCAGCCAGTCCAGCTCCCGTTTGAAAACCGGCACCAGATATTCCGTTTCAAAATTGTAGTCCCATGGCTGCACCAGATTGGCGTCCTCCCACAATAGCACCTCAACGCCGTAGGTATCGCCGATGGTTCTCGCGTAATACTCGCACCACACCAGCCCGTGATAGTCCGGCTCCTGGTTGGAATAATAGGGGCCGGTGTAGACCTCCGTGTCGGAAACGGCGAATTCCAGCGCGGCTGTGTCCCAGCGGTAAATGACCGGCCGACCGTCGTTGTTGTAAAGCAGGAAATAGACCCAGCCGTCGGCGGACTCCTCCACCGTCAGGGGCAGGCCGAAGAACGGAAGGGTCACGGAACTGCGGCGGCGTCCGGTTTCCAGATCGTAATAGTCCAGCTTGATCTCCGTATCCGACGCAACGCTGGCCGTCACCGCGTCGGCGAAGGTCTCCAGAAGAAAGTCCTCCCCGCTCAGCTCCGCCGGGGTCAGCGCCAGAGGGGCTTCCTCCCCCGCCTGCCCGAACAGCAGCGCCCGGGTGCAGCCTGTGGGGAAGGAGATAAAATAGCTGTCGCCCCGGGAGCGCATCGTCAGCTCCTGCGCCCCTTCATATAATATCCGCCCGCTTTCCGTGGAAAGCAGCAGCGTGCTGGCATTGCCCTCGTTGTCCGCCACGCGGCATTGCAGGACGGTGTCGTTCAGGTGCAGCCCCGTCACGCTCTGTTGGGCGAACCCGGCTTCCTTGATGACCCGGCGGATGCCCGTTTCCAGATTCCATGCGCGGACGCCCGCTTTGGTGCAGTAGTACAAGGTCTCCCGGTCGCGGGACAGCAGGGGCGTTCCCTCTAAGTCCTCCGGCACGGGAATGTGGGTGATCTCCCGCAGAGAAGCATCCAGCACCACCGTCTGCCGGTTCACCGGGTCAAAATAGCTCAGGCCGCTTTCCGTGACCTGTAGGGACGGGTTATCCGGAGTAAGGCCAAAATCCAGCCGGGCGGTGGCCGCTATGTACAGTTCCTCCCCGGAAAGCCGGGTGATAACGGTGCTGACCTCGGTGTCGGAGAAAACCAGCAGGTCACTGCCCATGGCCTTCATTCCGGCCACATTGGTAGCGCTCAGGGGATACGCCCGCAGGGCGTCGCCGTAACGCACTTCCACCGGGTCATCCGGGTCATGCAGCCCGGCAGGCGGCGCTGCTTCCACGGGAACGGCCTCCGTCTGGGTGGGGAACGTCGTTTCCTCCCCCTTCCCGGAACAGCCCGCCAGCAGCAGGCACAGCAGGATCAGCGCGGGATACCATCGTTTCATCTATTGTCTCCTTGCAAGGGTGTAATCGTCGCCCTGCCGGTAAAAGGGGCAGTGCCGGGAGGGGGAATTGGCGATGCGGTAAACCTCGTCCTCGTCCAAATCCATCATGCAGTAGTATTCGTCGTACTCCTCATCATAATCATAATACCAGCAGGTCTCGCATTCTGTCGAATCCACGGTCATTCCTCCAAAATCCGAAAAGAAAATTCTCCGTTTTCATAAATCAGACAGCTGTGGCTCCCGTCCTTGGGGATGGAGACACTGCCGGGGTTCAGGCAGCGGACGCCGGAGCGCACTTCGTCCATCTTCACATGGGTGTGCCCAAACAGGAACACGCTGCCCTCCGGCAGGGGCGGAAGATCATCCGGGTTGTGGTGATGTCCATGGGTCAGATAGAAGGTTTTCCCGTCCAGAAGCAGCTGGGAAAACTCCGCCATGCAGGGAAAAGGCAGAACCATCTGGTCAACCTCCGCCTCACAGTTGCCCCGAACCGCGATGATGTTTTCCCGGTACTGGCTCAGCATGGGGATCACCTGCTTCGGCGCGTAGTCCCGGGGCAGGTCGTTCCGGGGGCCGTGGTACAGCAAGTCTCCCAGCAGGATCAGCCTGTCCGGGCGTTCCGTCTCGATCAGGTCGCAAAGGCGGCGGCACCAGAAGGCGCTGCCGTGAATATCGGATGCAATCAGCAATTTCATAAAAAATCCTCCGTATTCCAAACACTGCAAGGGTCGGTGAAGCCACCGACCCTTAATTTTTCTATAGCTGTTCCAGATACGCTTTCACGTCGAAAGGCCTGAGCTTCTCATCCTTCCGCAGATACAGCGGATGATGGGGGTGTCCCTTCCGGGAAATGGCCCCGGCGCAGCACCACTCGGCCCCGTACTCCTCCCCCGCCAGCAGCATATCCCGCAGACAGTCGGGCAGGTACTTCCGCTTTTCAATGATCGCGCCCCATGCCGCCCACACCACCGGATGCTCCGAAAGAGACAACACATACCGGAACGCTTTCAGATTTTCCTTGTGCAGCAGCGGGTTGCAGACCTTTTCCATATCGTCGGGAGAGGTCGCCCGCTGGGCGTAGACGTTGAACATGATGAAGCTGTCAAACCCGTTTCCCAGGGCAATCCGTTCCACGGATTTGAGGGTATTGTCCAGCGCGTCGGGTCTGGCCGTGGAGGGGTTGATGCCAATGCAGATCAGCGGCTTTTTCCCCCGCGTCCCCAATATGTAACGGTATTCCGAGTAAAAATTGGGAGCGTAGATCCACTTTTTGATATCGTATTCGTCGCTGGGGGTGTCGGCGGCTTCCAGCGCCTGCCGGAAGGTGACCAGCTCCAACTCCTGTGTCGTTCCGCTGGGAATGTGCGCCATCAGCTTTCCTCCACCGGCGGGAACCACAGGCTCTTGCTGGGGTCGTGGAAGTCGCAGCTCTCAGGGTCGCGCCCCGTCTGGAGGCACCAACCGGCAAAGGCGGTGTCCAGAAAGGGATACACGCCGTCCATGGTGGATTGCAGACTGACAGTGGAGCCGTCCTTCAGGTACAGCTCCGCCACGATGCTGCCGCCCTGCACCACGTACAGCTTCTGCCCTACGATCTCCTCATAGCGATGCACGGCGTCCTTCTTCCCGAACCGGGACATTAGGAAGCTTTCCCCGTCGTAAAAAATGCCGAAGCTCAGGTAGTACACCGCCAAAAAAATGCCCATAGCAAACACGATCAGGCCGCCCACGATCAGCACCGGCCCGTCGCCGATGCCAATGCAGAACGCCATGACGCCCAGCACCGTCAGCACCACGCCGAACACGCCGAAGCGCTTGTTCGCCCGGACGGCCATGCCGGAACGGTGCTGTGCCTTGCCCCGGAACGCCTTGGAAAAGCCCTTATCCACCAGATAGCACACGCCGAACACGGCGGCTGCGATCAGCAAAACAATGACAAACTGCATATCTTTCTCTCCTTGTATATATGCGCCTACGCCCAGAGCACCGTGTCCACGGGGATGTCATGTTCCTCGGTGTCCAGATGGGGCAGCATCTGAAAATCGTAGCACAGCGCCAGCGTGGGATGGTTCGGCTCCCGGGACAGGAACTTGTCGTAAAAACCGCCGCCGTAGCCGATGCGGTGTCCCTGGGGGTCGAAGGCCAGCCCGGGCATCAGCACCAGCGCCGTCTCGTCATGGGCGACCGGCTCGTCCGCGATGGGTTCCGGAATCCCGGCGTAGCCCTTCGCCACTTTGGTCAGGTCGTCCAAGTAAATAAACTTCATTTCGTCGCCGTAACACTTGGGCACGGCCACTTTTTTTCCGTCCCGGAGCGCCTGCTCCAGCATGGGGACGGTGCGCACCTCCTGGTTGTATGGCATGTAGCCGTAGATGGTTTTGGCCCTGCGGTAGGCTTCCGTCGCGGCGAACTGGCGGCCAAGCTCCCGGCTCCGCTCTTCAATTTCTTCCGGCGTCATCGCCCGTTTTTTCTCCCGAATCCGGCGGCGCAGTTCCGTCTTATCCATTGTCCGTACCCTCCGCTTTCTCGCTCACCGGGTGGAACATCCGGAACCACAGGAAAATGGCGATCTGCCCCGGAATGCCCAGAAGGTAAATTTTCCAGAAATTATACCGGAAAATCAGCAGTCCGGAAACATGAATGGCGATCAGGAATCCCCACACGATGGCGGAGATCAGCAGCCGGTTTTTCCGGAAATCGTGCCACGCCGACAGCAGGCTCAGCATCACGATGGCGTTGATGGGTACGGCGTAGAAAAAGGCAAGCCAGCTGTAGCGCTCCACGGCCCTGAACGAGGACATGATGACGAATATCAGCAGCGCAATGAACCACACCAGCGTGGACGACAGCGCTAATATCACATTCTTGTTGGCCCTGCGCTTGAGCGCCTTTTCGGACACCTGCGTCATGGCCCGCTCCAGCGTGCCGGGGTTTCCCGGCAGGGCGTTGGGGTCGGCCAACAGTTCCCCCACCGGTATCTGGAACAGCTCTGCCAGCTGCACCAGCGTCATCACATCCGGCACGGATTCTCCCCGCTCCCATTTGGAGACGGCCTTGTCGGAATAATTCAGTTTTTCCGCCAGTCCCGCCTGGGTCAGTCCCGCCTGCTTGCGGTACGCGGCAATATTGGAGCCGATCTGATTTCTCAAAGTCGCGTCGTCCATGGTTCCCCTCCAGCTCATAATTATGTCTATCTTATCATAAACGGGAAATCTTTGCAACAGGGAAACCGGCGGATGCTCCCGAAATAAATCCGTTAATCCTCTTGCATTTTCTTCCAATCCATGTTATGATTGGTTTGTACACCACGAAACCTTCCCACTGTAAGGAGGCAACGCTATGAACATCCGAAAACTTTTGACCCGGCTCGTCTCTCTGGCACTGATCGCGGTCTTTCTGCCCACCGTCGCGATGGCGGATACCTGGTACTTGGAGGACGGCAGCATCACCGTTTCCGCCACCGATAGCGGCCAGAACGTCAGCCAGGGCGGCGTGACCAAGGAGGATTCCGCCCCCGTCATCCGGAACCGGGATTCTTCCGCTTCCACCACCAACAATGTCACCATCAGGGCGGACGCGGGGGCGACGGCCAACGTGACCCTGGAGGACACCAACATCGACACCACCGGCGGCGCAGGGCCGAAGGGTGCAGGCGACGCGGCGGTGAGAACCGAGGGCGGCGGCAACGTCAACCTGAACGTTGAACTGGACAACACCCTGCAAAGCGGAAACACACACGCCGGTGTGGAAAAGGGCAACGGCGGCAATCTGACCATCGGCTCCGAATCCGGCTCCGGCCAGCTGGTAGCCGTCGGCGGCGACGGTGGCGCGGGCATCGGCAGTGAAGACCGTCTCGCATCCGGTAACTACAACGTCGGCAACATCACCATCACCGGCGGCGATATTTTTGCCACCGGCAACGGCGGCGGCGCAGGGATCGGCGGCGGATGGTATTGCAGTGCCTCCGACATCACCATCACCGGTGGAAATGTCACAGCCGTAGGGAAAGAAGACAATCCCAACCGTATTGGCGGCGCAGGCATTGGTGGTGGCGGGTCTCAGAGTTCAAACGCCGGCGGCGGCAGCAATCTCAAAATCACCGGCGGACGTGTCACGGCGGTGGGCGGCAATTTCTCTGCGGGTATCGGCGGCAGCATTGGCTCCAACGGCGACAACATCACCATTTCCGACGCCGAAGTGATCGCCATAGGCGGCACATGCGCCGCAGGTATCGGCGGCGGCTGTCGCCTCGGCAATGGCATCGTCGGACAAGGGACGAACATCTCCATTTCTGGCAGCGCAAATGTAAAGGCCGCCGGCGGCGTGGGCGACAGTATGGACGGCGCAGGTGCGGCCATTGGCGCGGGCGGATCGCATCAGGGGACAACTGCTCAGGAGGGGGCTGCGGACACCTCCGGTCTGTCTCCCGACGGCAGCGTCGAGCGCTTAGACCCCGGAACGACCTTTGACATCCCCCAGCCCAAGCCCCGCAGCAGCTTCCCGAAGCCCGCGCCCGACCCCGTTGCTGTTGAAGAAGAACCCCAGCCGGTCAAAGCGGCGCTCTATCGCGTCATCGACGAGACGGGCAAAGCGCTCCCTGTGGAGACGAAGCAGGAGGACGGCGTTCTGCTGCTCACCGCTCAGGCCGACATTGCCATTCTGGAGGGCGCGATCTCCGGGCTGCAAACCCTGCAAAGCCGGGGCATCGATACCATCACCTTTACCAACGGCACCATCTCCGTCAGCTTCTCACTGGCCGAGGTCATCGCCAAGGGTGCGTCTTCGGACGTCTACCGCCTGACCCTCTCCGGCGGCGAAGCCAATTTCACACTGGCTGACGCGGACATCACCGCGCTGCTGGGCAAGTAATCCCATAAAAACAACACGCCCCGGACATCCAAGGATGTCCGGGGCAATTTGCTGCTTTGTTCAATCATCAGCCGCCAAAGAAACGGCGGAAGTATTCGTACCAGTCGCCATAGTCTCCTTCACTGGGCATGGAGGAATCCTCCTGGGGAGTGGTTTCCACGGTGGTGTCGTGGGGCTTTTCATCAAAGGTGATGGTCAGCGTCAGCTCCCGGCCGCTGCGGACGACGGTAACTTGGGCGGTGTCCCCCGCCTTGTAGTTCCGCAGGGTGCGGGTCAGGTCGGTTCTGGTGGTGATCTTATGATCGTCCACCGCGGTGATCAGATCCTTGGACTGGATACCGGCCTTGTCCGCGCTGCTGCCCGGCGTCACGTCCACAACGTATGCGCCGTCCGTGGGCAGACCGAACTGGGCGGCGGCTTCCTTGTCGTTGTCCTTCACGGTGATGCCCATGTAAGCGCCGGTGACGTAGCCGTAGTCGATGAGGTCGGAGATAATGCCCATCACATCGTCAATGGGGATGGCGAAGCCGATGCCCTCGATGGACGCGCCGGAATTGGTGGTGCCGGAATACTTGGCGGTGGTGATGCCGATGACCTCGCCGTACATATTGAACAGCGGGCCGCCGGAGTTGCCCGGGTTGATGGCCGCGTCGGTTTGCAGCATGCTGATGACGGTATTGTCGGTGGTAACTTCCCGGTTGATGCCGCTGACGTATCCCACGGTCTCCGTGGCAGCCAGACGGCCAAGAGGATTGCCGATGGCGACCACCATGTCGCCGATGGAAAGATTGCCGCTGCTGCCGATGGTCGCGGCGGACAGCCCCTCGGCTTCCACCTTCAGAACGGCCACGTCATTGGTGGCGTCGTAGCCCTTCACCGTGGCGTCGTACTCGTCGCCGGTGTGAGTGGTGACGGTGATATTGCTCGCGTTCTGCACCACGTGGTAATTGGTCACCACGTAGCCGTCCTCCGTCAGGATGAAGCCGGAACCGGAGGACGTTCCCTCCACGCTCTGGCCGTAGGCGGTGGTCTGCATGGTGCAGGAAATGGCCACCACGCTGTCAACGTTGCTCTGATACAGCTGCGCCGGAGTCATGGCCGAACCGTCCGCTGCCGGGAGCGCGCCAGATGTACCAGAAGGAACGCTGTCGATTTGCTTCTGCAAATCGTCAATTTGCCTGCCCAGCTGCTGGGTGATCTGGCTGGTTTTCTGCTCCCACTTCCGGTTGACGCCGGAAGCCGTGATCAGGCAGCCGGACGCCACCAGCGCCACAACAAGAACGGCGGCGATAACGGTCTTCCAAGGCGACTTGCCGGATCTACGGGGTTTTTTCTCCCGCTTCTCGGGCGGCTGCGTCTGGGGCTGGTACTGATACTGATACGGCCGGGGCTGGCCGGTCATATAGGGGGAATTGGCGTAGGGAGACTCCCTGCGGCCCGTACCGGCGGCGTGATAGGTGCCGGACTGGGGTTCGCTCTGGTGCTCCTGAGGAGCTTCATTCCGTGGTTCCTGAGGAGCTTCGTTCTGCGGCTCCTGCGGGGCGTCGGAATGCGCTTCGGGAGCCGGGTTATTTTCTTCCGGATATTCGCTATTTGCAAAGGTGTCCATGGTGGTTACCTCCTTCTCTTTTCTTATCCTACTCTATCCGTCACATATGAAGAAATATGTATCGACATGTGAAGGATATTTGAATTTTACAATTTTTCCGGCTTTTCGTCAAGGGGAACATAAAGGAAGCTCTGATTAAATCGGCAAGAACTGTGAGCGAGAGATTTTTCGTCCAATCGAGGCATCGGAAACGGAGGAATACTTTGTGTATTCCCCGTTTTCGATGCCGAAGAGTGGGCGGAAAAGATCCTCTCACAGTCGCAGACGATTTATTCAGAGTTTCCTAAGAAAAAATCGCGGCAGCTTTCACTGCCGCGAAACAAGTTACTTCTTGCGGAAGGACATGCAGTCGGTACACTGATCCACGGTGGGGCAAGCCTCGTGAGTACCCACCAGAATGCGATCCAGAGAGCAGTAGTTCTCGCCCTCGCAGTGGTTGGCGCACTGCTGGACAGTACACTCGATGCTCTTGTTGGCATGACAGTTCATAGTAGCAGCCTCCTTTTCTTTGGATTCGGGAATAGTATGCGCCGCTGTCGGCAAAGCATACAGGAACTTTTTTCCAATGTTGCTTTCCCGTGGCTTTTGTGGTATCTTAGAGGAAAAGGATTTTTGCTGGAGGTCTTTCTATGCCTGTCATTGCTCCGTCTATTCTGTCCGCCGATTTTGCCAATCTGGAACGGGATATTCACGACATCGAGCGCAGCGGCGCCGACTGGGTGCATGTAGATGTGATGGACGGAATTTTCGTCCCCAACATCTCCATCGGCATTCCGGTGGTGAAAGCGCTGCGGCCTGTCACTTCCCTGCCGTTGGACGTACATCTGATGATCGACCGTCCCATCCGCTACGCCGAGGAATTCATCAAAGCCGGCGCGGACTGGCTGACCATTCACTTGGAATCCGACCAGCCCCAGAACACGCTGGCCTGTCTCGACAAGATCCGGGCTATGGGCTGCAAGGCCGCCATTTCCCTGAAGCCGAAAACCCCGGCGGAAGCTGCCATTCCCTACCTTGCCAAGTGCGACATGGTGCTCGTAATGACCGTGGAGCCGGGCTTCGGGGCGCAGAAATTCATGGCCGACATGATGCCTAAGGTGAAAAAAATCCGCCAGATGCTGGACGAGGTAAACCCCGCCTGCATCATCGAGGTGGACGGCGGCGTAGACGCTGTGACGTACAGAACCTGCCGGGAAAACGGTGCGGAAGCGCTGGTCACCGGCTCGGCCTATTTCAAGGCCGCCGACCGGGCGGCGTTCGTCAAGACCCTTCGCGCGTAACCATTTTCCCGTAAGAAACGAACCCGGCTCCCATCTGGGAACCGGGTTCAGATTGTGTGCTCAGCAGTAGAAGTCCCGAATCTTCTTGGCGCGGCTGGGATGGCGCAGCTTGCGGATGGCCTTGTTCTCGATCTGGCGGATACGCTCCCGGGTGACGCCGAAAATCTGTCCGACCTCTTCCAGCGTGTGGGTGCGTCCGTCGTACATGCCGAAGCGCATCCGCAGAACGTCCGCTTCCCGCTCCGTCAGGGTGTCCAGAATCTCCTTCAGCGCCTCGGCAAGCAGGGCGTTGGAGGTGGCGTCGGCGGGGCCGGGGGTGCGCTCGTCCTCCACGAAGGAGCCGATGGAGGTATCTTCCTCGTCACCCACAGGGGTGTCCAGAGACAGCGTGTCGGCGGCGGTACGGTTGGCCTCGATGATCTTCTCAACAGGCAGGTTCAGCTCCGCGGCGATCTCCTCCACGGTAGGCTCGCGGCCAAGCTCCTGCACCAGCTTCCGGTTGCAGCGGGTTGCCTTGTTGATGACCTCCACCATATGCACCGGGACACGGATCGTCCGGGCCTGATCCGCGATGGCGCGGGTGATGGCCTGCCGAATCCACCAGGTGGCATATGTAGAGAATTTGTTTCCCTTTGTCCAGTCGAATTTATCGACCGCGCGGATAAGGCCGGTGTTGCCTTCCTGAATCAGGTCCAGAATGTGCAGGCCGCGGCCGGAATATTTCTTTGCGATGGAGACCACCAGACGCAGGTTCGCCTCGGTGAGCTTGTTCTTCGCTTCCTGATCTCCCTCGGAGACGCGCTTTGCCAGCTCCACCTCTTCCTCGGCGGAAAGGAGCTTGATCTGGCCGATTTCCTTGAGGTACATCCGCACCGGGTCGTCCAGGCTGTACTCGGCGGCCAGGTCAACGGGGTCGACCAGCTCCTCCTCGTCAAGGCCTGCCAGATTGATATCGTCGTCCGGCCCCAGGTCGAGATCGTCGTCCCCCAGATCCAGTTCCAGATCGGCGGTGACCACCTGAATATTCATGGCGTCCAGACGGTCGTAAATGTCCTCGATCTTTTCCGGCGTCAGCTGCATCTTCTCCAGCTGGGCGTTCAGGTCGGAGGCACGGATCATGCCATCCTTCTTTCCCTGAGCGATCAGCGCCTGCAATGCGGCGTGAACATCATCCATGTTGGCTTTCGGTGCCTTCTTCGGCGTACTACTACTCATAGAGAATCTCCTTTTTTCTATGTAAAAATCCATAAAACTCTTGTGCCGTTAAACTATACCCCGTTTTTTTCGGTATGACAAGGGCATTTCTCAAAAATTTTTCTTTCATCGAGGACAGTTTTCCCCTGATTTCGGGAAAACATACGGTTTACTTTTTGGGAAAAATTCGTTATAATTGTGAGAATAAGGCAGTATGCCCATTGAGGGGCGCGCAAGCTCCTTCGATCCCACATTCATGAGGTAATCCATATGACCGAATTATCCAACATCCGCAACTTTTCCATCATCGCCCATATCGATCACGGCAAGTCCACCCTCGCCGACCGGCTGCTGGAGCAGTGCCACGCCATCGACCAGCGCATCCGCGCCGAGCAGATGCTGGACTCCATGGACTTGGAGCGGGAGCGGGGCATCACCATCAAATCCAGCGCCGTCACCCTGCACTATACCGCCGCCGACGGCGAAAAATACGTCCTGAACCTGATCGACACCCCGGGTCACGTGGACTTCAACTACGAGGTCTCCCGGAGCCTTGCCGCCTGCGAGGGTGCGATTCTGGTGGTGGACGCCTCTCAGGGCGTGGAAGCCCAGACCTTGGCCAACACCTATCTCGCCATCGACGCCGGGCTGGAAGTCCTGCCCGTCATCAATAAAATTGACCTGCCCTCCGCCCGTCCGGCTGAGGTGAAGTCGGAAATTGAGGACATCATCGGCATTCCCGCCGAGGACGCCCCCGAAATTTCCGCCAAAAACGGCATCAACATCCCCGCCGTTCTGGAGATGATCGTCCGGGACGTCCCTGCTCCCACCGGCGAACGGGACGCGCCATTGCAGGCGCTGATCTTCGACAGCCAGTACGATTCCTACCGGGGCGTCATCGTCTACACCCGCATCAAGCAGGGAACGGTGAAGCCCGGCATGGACATCAAAATGATGGCCACCGGCGCGGTCTACAAGGTGGTGGAGGTGGGCACCATGATTCCCGGCGGGCTGAACCCCTCGGACGCGCTGGGCGCCGGGGAAGTGGGCTACATCACCGCCTCCATCAAAACCGTGGCGGACACCCGGGTCGGCGACACCGTCACCGGTGTGGAGAATCCCGCCGCCCAGCCCCTGCCCGGCTACCGCCCAGCCCAGCCCATGGTGTTCTCCGGCATCTATCCCGCCGACGGTGCCAAATATCAGGATTTACGGGACGCGCTGGAAAAGCTGAAGCTCAACGACGCCTCCATGAGCTACGAGCCGGAAAGCTCCATCGCCCTCGGCTTCGGCTTCCGCTGCGGCTTCCTTGGTCTGCTGCACATGGAGATCATTCAGGAGCGTCTGGAACGGGAATACAATCTCGACCTCATCACCACCGCTCCCAACGTCGTCTACCGGATAACGAAGACCAACGGCGAATCCATGTATGTCTACACGCCTCTGGACTACCCCGACCCGGCGGACATCCAGCTGGCCGAGGAGCCTTACGCCAAGGTCAGCCTGATCTCCCCACAGGAATACGTGGGCAACATCATGGAGCTGTGTCAGAACCGCCGGGGTGAATTCAAGGACATGGTGTATCTGGACGCCAGCCGCGTGGAGCTGCACTACGAAATGCCCCTGAACGAGATCATTTACGACTTCTTCGACGCCCTGAAGTCCCGCACCCGTGGCTACGGCAGTCTGGACTACGAGCTGATCGGCTACCGTCCCAGCCGTCTGGTGAAGCTGGACATCCTGCTCAACGGCGACGTTGTGGACGCCCTGAGCTTCATCCTCTTTGCGGACAACGCCTATCCCCGCGCCCGGAAGATCTGCGAAAAGCTGAAGGAGAACATCCCCCGCGCCCAGTTTGAAATCCCCGTTCAGGCCGCCATCGGCGGCAAGGTCATCGCCCGGGAGACCATCAAGGCGCTGCGCAAGGACGTTCTCGCCAAGTGCTACGGCGGCGACATCACCCGTAAGAAGAAGCTGCTGGAAAAGCAGAAGGAAGGCAAGAAGCGGATGCGTACCTTTGGCACCGTTGCGGTTCCTTCCGAAGCCTTCATGGCCGTCCTCAAGCTGGACGAAGATTGACAGTTTTCTCACATTCTCAACACCCGGAGGTATCCCATGCCCATTCTCAATAAACGCGCAAACAAAACGCCCCTCGGACTTTACGTCCATGTCCCCTTCTGCCGCAGCAAGTGCCAGTACTGCGACTTCTACTCCATGGCCACCAAGGATGACAAGCTGATGGACGGCTATCTGGACGCGGTATGCGACCATATCAAGGAAGCCGGTGAGCTGGCGCCCGGCTACAAGGTGGACTCCGTCTACTTCGGCGGCGGCACCCCCTCCTTCTTCGGTGCCGACGGTCTGGCCGTGATCCTCACCACCATCCGCCGGAACTTCGACGTGGTGCCGGACGCTGAAATTTCCGTGGAGTGCAACCCGGATTCCGTCTCCGACCGGCTGCTCCACCGGCTTTACGCCGAGGGCTTCAACCGGGTCAGTCTGGGCGTTCAGTCCGACGACGATGAAATTCTGAAAAAGCTCGGCCGTCCCCACACCTACGCACAGGCCGCCACCGCCTACCAGCGCATCCGCAAGGCGGGTTTTCGCAACGTGTCCATCGACCTGATGTACGGCCTGCCCGGGCAGGACCTGCAGGACTGGCAGGAAACCTTGGACAACGTCCTGCGCCTGAACCCGGAGCACGTCAGCTGCTACGCCCTGAAAATCGAGGAAGGCACGCCCTTCTATGACTACAAGGAAATGCTGAACCTTCCGGACGACGAAACCCAGGCGGACATGTACCTCGCCGCCGTGGAAGCCCTCCGCAGCCGCGGCTTCCGGCAGTACGAAATTTCCAATTTTGCCCGGAAGGGTCTGTACTCCCGGCACAATATGAAATACTGGACGGGCGGCGAATATCTGGGCTTCGGCCCCAGCGCCAGCTCGGACTTTGCCGGAAAGCGCTTCACCCTGAAACGGGATTTGCAGGAATACATTGCCGGTATCCGGGACGGCGGCGACATTATGGAGGATTTGCAGGAGATCCCCATGCGGGAGCGGGCGGGGGAGTATCTGATGCTTCGTCTGCGCACCAGTCAGGGCATCAGCGCTGCGGAATACGAAAAGCTGTTCCTGCTGCCCTTCGCCCCGCTGGAAGACGTGCTGGAAAAGCGCCGCCGCTACTATCAGGCGACCCAGAACGATTCCGGCCGCTGGGTGCTGACCCCTCAGGGGTATCTGGTCAGCAACGACATCATCACGGACCTTTTGATCGCGCAGGACAGCTCCCATCCGCTCAAGCGGATATAACGTCGTATCCGCCCGAAATTTACAACGATTTTGCCGCCGGGGAATTGACATTTTTCCCGGCGGCATGTATAATATATGCGCTAAGTTCCGGTTTCCCGGAAAAGTAAACCCAAAGACGGAAACGTCTTTTGAAAGAAAGGAAATTTGCCATGATTTACAGTGCAGAAGTACAGAATATGTGCTCCGTGGCTAAGGGCGCCTACCACGGCCCCGCTCCCATTCCCGAAGAGGGCAAGTGGGTTCAGGCCAAGGAGATCAAGGACATCAGCGGCTTTACCCATGGTATCGGCTGGTGTGCTCCCCAGCAGGGTGCCTGCAAGCTGACCCTGAACATCAAGGAGGGCGTCATTGAGGAAGCTCTGGTGGAGACCATCGGTTGCTCCGGCATGACCCATTCCGCCGCTATGGCCGCCGAAATTCTCATCGGCAAGACCATTCTCGAGGCTCTGAACACCGATCTGGTGTGCGACGCCATCAACACCGCCATGCGGGAGCTGTTCCTGCAGATCGTTTACGGCCGCAGCCAGTCTGCGTTCTCCGAGGGCGGCCTGGTGGTCGGCGCTTCTCTGGAAGACCTGGGCAAGGGTCTGCGCAGCCAGGTTGGCACCATGTTCGCCACCAAGTCCAAGGGTCCCCGTTATCTGGAAATGGCCGAGGGCTATGTCACCCGCGTTGCTCTGGACGACGATAACCTGATCATCGGCTATGAGTTTGTAAACCTGGGCAAGATGATGGACTTCATGAAGAAGGGCGACGACGCCAACACCGCCTACAAGAAGGCTATGGGTCACTACGGCCGCTTCGACAACGCGCCCAAGTACATCGACCCCCGTCAGGAATAAGAGGAGGACGAAACAATGGCTTTGTTTGAAAGTTACGAAAGAAGAATTGACAAGATCAACGGCGTCCTCGCTCAGTACGGCATCTCCTCCGTGGAAGAGTGCCGCGAGATCTGCAAGGCGAAGGGCTTCGACCCCTACGAGATCGTCAAGGGCATTCAGCCCATCTGCTTTGAGAACGCCTGCTGGGCTTACACCGTGGGCGCTGCCATCGCTCTGAAGAAGAACGTCAAGACCGCCGCTGAGGCCGCCGAGGCCATCGGTATCGGCCTGCAGGCTTTCTGCATCGACGGTTCCGTCGCCGAGGACCGCAAGGTCGGTCTGGGCCACGGCAATCTGGGCGCCATGCTGCTGCGGGACGAGACCAAGTGCTTCGCTTTCCTTGCCGGTCATGAGTCTTTCGCCGCTGCCGAAGGCGCTATCGGCATTGCCCGCTCCGCCAACAAGGCTCGTAAGGAGCCTCTGCGGGTCATCCTGAACGGTCTGGGCAAGGACGCTGCGCAGATCATCTCCCGGATCAATGGCTTTACCTATGTGCAGACCAAGTTCGACTACTACACCGGCGAGCTGAAGATCGTCAAGGAGTACAAGTACTCCGACGGCGAGCGCGCTGCTGTCCGCTGCTTCGGCGCTGACGACGTCCGCGAGGGCGTGGCCATCATGCACCACGAGGGCGTGGACGTTTCCATCACCGGCAACTCCACCAACCCCACTCGTTTCCAGCATCCCGTTGCCGGCACCTACAAGAAAGAGTGCATCGAGCAGGGCAAGAAGTACTTCTCCGTGGCCTCCGGCGGCGGCACGGGCCGTACCCTGCATCCCGACAACATGGCGGCCGGCCCCGCTTCCTACGGCATGACCGATACCATGGGCCGTATGCACTCCGACGCCCAGTTCGCCGGTTCCTCCTCCGTGCCTGCCCACGTTGAAATGATGGGCTTCCTGGGCATGGGCAACAACCCCATGGTCGGCGCTACCGTTTCCGTGGCTGTTGCTGTTGAGGAAGCGCTGAAGAAGTAAGGGAACACTTTTCTTTCCCAAGTAACAAACAAAGAAGCACATCCTGCCTGAGAAATTGGGCTGGATGTGCTTCTTATTTTTATTCCAGCGGTGCATTTTGCCTTCTATACTCTGGAAAGAACCGTTCTATTTATAAATAAGAATAAATTATTTTTCTTCTAAGCGTTGACAAATATGAGTCAACGTGCTATTATGCTCTCGAGGTGATTGACATGGCAAAGCTTATCTCCGAATGTCCCGTCTGCGGTAATGATTTGAAGATCACAAAGCTTCAATGCCCCTGCTGTGGGATGGAACTTTCAAACTCTTTTGAAATCAGCCCCTTTGATAAACTGGACAATGACCAGTACCTGTTTCTTACCACATTTCTGAAACACCGCGGAAACCTGAAACTGCTGCAGGAAGAACTGAACATCTCCTATCCCTACGCGAAGAAGAAACTGACGGAGCTGCTCAGTGCGCTGAATCTCACACAGGAAAACGACGAAACATTTATAAAGGAGGACGTTAATATGCAAATCCAGTTTGATGGTAAGGAAAGCAATCGTGCCGGAGATATTGTCAAGAGGAAGCTCATGGAAAATGGCGGACGTGCCATCGTGACATCCATCAGCGGCAATCGGTACGGCATAAAAGCGGACGCAGACGGTCAGCACATTCTGTGCAATGAACTGCCCCCAATCTATACCTATGATGTCTTTGACGTGATCGTCGATCTGCTAAAAAAGCAGCCGAACCACAGAGCCGGAAAAGGAAATGCCCGAAACTACAGGCTTGGTGAGGCCGGGTGTGAAGAAAACACCGTCGCAGGCGCTATTCTGAAAAACTACTTTGGCAAAAGTGCAGGCGAGTCCGGCGTTGACCCGGTGTTTGTGTTGGCCGCCGTTCTGGAATGGGCTGGAATCGCGCATAATCGCCGGGGCTATCTGGAACTCACCGCAGCGTATTCGGAGGAATTATAAACTTGCTGGTGCTACTGTTGTCTTTTGTCATATCATTCCTGTGGTTCTTTCTGTTCAAGCACAACAAATATTAAGCGCCGCGCCATCCCCAATTAAAAGACCGCAGGTTCAAGCCATCGCCTGAACCTGCGGTTCTTTCCGTTCTTCCTCAATCCTCGTCCCAGTTGTGCCAGACGTTCTGGACGTCGTCGTCGTCGTCCATGATGTCCAGCAGCTTCTCCATCAGGGAGATCTGCTCCGGGTCGGTGAGCTTCTGGTAGTTCTGGGGTACCATTTCGATCTGGGCGGATACGAAGCTGTAGCCCTTCTGCGTCATGGCGTCGGCTACGGCGTTGAAATCGTCGGGGTCTGTGTACACGGTGAACACGTCGTCCTCGGCCTCGAAATCATCCGCGCCGCAGTCCATGGCGTCCATCATGACCTGGTCTTCCTCATAGTCGCCGTCCTCGTTGTCGATCACCAGCACGCCCTTCTTGTCGAAGGACCAGCTGACGCAGCCCGTCGCGCCCAGATTGCCGCCGAATTTGTCGAAGTGGTGGCGCATGGAACCGGCGGTGCGGTTGCGGTTGTCGGTCATGGTCTCCACGATCACCGCCACGCCGCCGGGGCCGTAGCCCTCGTAGGTGATGGTCTCGTAGTTGTCGCCGCCCGCGCCTGCCGCCTTTTCCAGGCAGCGCTTGATGTTGTCGTTGGGCATGTTGGCGGCCTTGGCCTTGGTGATGACGGTGGCCAGACGGGAGTTATAGGCGGGGTCTGCACTGCCGCCCTCCTTCACCGCGACGATCAGCTCTTTGGCGATCTTGGTGAAGGCTGCCGCGCGCTTGGCGTCCTGCGCGCCCTTGGTTTTCTGGATGTTATGCCATTTGGAATGTCCGGACATAGGTATATCTTCCCTTCAGCGAGTATATTCAAAAATCTTATCTATTTTATCAGAATCCGTGACAAAAATCAACACTTTCTCAATAGAATTTCATGCAGTCCCGGTGGGTTTCGGAAATTTTCACCTGAATGCCCGGGAACGCGGCGGCGATTTTCTCCGCCAGCACGGCCACAACGGGGTTCTCCGTGGCAAAATGCCCCGCGTCGATCAGATTCATCCCCAGCGCCTGCGCGTCCCAGAACTCATTGTACTTGATGTCCGCGGTGACGAAGGTGTCGCACCCGGCCTCGAAGGCGCTCATCAGCTCGTCGGAGCAATGCCCGCCGCCCACCGCCACCATGCGAGCCGGCTTGCCGCCGTCCACGTAGCGCAGTCCCTCGGCGTTCAGGCTGCTCTTAACGATTTCCAGAAATTGGGAAAGGGGCTGCTCCTCTACCCTGCCCCGGCGCAGAAGTCCCCACTGCCGCCCCTGATCGTCCCGGAAAAAGGGCGGGATGGTCTCCACGTTCTTCAGTCCCAGCGTAGCCGCCAGCACGTCGTTGACGCCCCCCGGGGCGCAGTCCAGATTGGTGTGGGCATTCACGGCGCTGATGCCGTGACGACAAAGGATCATGATGCTCCGTCCGACGGTCGTTTCCTCCGTCACGGATTTAAGCGGGTCGAAAATGATCGGATGATGGGTGACGATCAGCTCCGCGCCCCACTCCGCCGCCTCCCGGCACACCCCCTCGAAAGGGTCGAGCGCCACGAGAACCTTGGTGACGGGGGTCTCGCGGCTGCCGCAGAGCAGCCCCACATTGTCCCAGTCCATTTTCATGTAGGTTGGGGCAAGGGTCTCTATGTACTTGAGAATGTCAGCCACAGTCGTCATCGGTCAGTTCCTCCAAAATCGCTTTGTAGTGCCTGTATTTTTCCTCGTCCCCGCCGGACAGCCCCGCCACGGTCTTGCGAAGGCCGGAAAGCACACTCTCCCGGAAAGCCGGAAGCAGTTCGCTGCCGCTGCGGCGCAGTGCCGGGGTGATGTAATATTCGCCCTCGGTCAGCGCCTCCCCGGGGGCATAGACCACTTCCATGACGGGGTAGATGAATTTCCCGTCCTTCGCCAGCGTCTCCCGGCGGATGGCGTAGCCCTGACGGTACAGATACCGGCGCAGCTCCGGCCGCTTGCTCTGGCACTGGAGGATCAGCCGGTAGCGTTCGCTTTTCAGCCAGGTTGCGGCGTCCAGAATGGACATCATGGTGTCCGCCCCCATCCCCGCGCAGACCATGCAGTCGAATTCCCGGGGGACATCGCGGATGCCGTCGGACAGGTAGAAGGACATGTGCTCCTCCACGCCGTATTTTTCCGCATTGCGGACGGCGCTTTGCAGGGGCATTTCCCGGACGTCGGAGGCAATGACCGCGCTGGCGATGCCGTTTTTCAGAAGGTAAATGCCGAGATAACCGTGGTCACAGCCCACGTCCGCCACCCGGTCGCCGGGCTTGACATAGCCGCAGCAGGCCAGCAGCCGGTTGGAAAGGGAAATTTTCACGGGCGTCCCTCCTTCTATACGAAAAAAGCCATCCCGGCAATTGTCCGGGATGGCGCTGCCGGTATTTTATCCGTTCTGCTTCGCGGCTTCGTTGGCCTCGTAGGCTTCCAGGAAATTGTTCAGCTGGGCGAGGAACGGCTCGCAGTCCACACCGTGGACCATGCAGGCTTCCTCAACGGTCTCGCCCCGGGAAGAGGGGCAGCCCAGGCAGTGCATACCGATGGCGAAGAACAGGGGTGCGGACTGGGGCGCGACGTCCAGAATGTCCCCGATGATGGTATCCTTTTCAATTTTTACAGCCATTATAATGACCTCCTTGTTTTTATCTGCGACTATTATAACCGCACATGTGGAAAAAAACAAGAGGAAAGTCGCAAAAGATACAAAATCCGCTCAGTGGCTGCGGAGATTTTTCGTGGCGGGATTGTCGATGATTAGAGCATCCGTCCTCGCCCATCCAGACAACACCCGCAAAATCCGCTTCTTTCCCCATAGAATTGGCTGGGCAGCGCTGCATCCCCTTTGGCATGCCGTTTTCCTGTTCAGCCCCGACGTACCATGTGGTAAAACGCACCTTCTCCAATGGATGTTGTCTGTTGAATCGGCTCGCCGACAATGCGGAATCCCGCCTTTTCATAGCACCGGATCGCCCGCTGATTCCATGTTCTGACTTCCAGGTACATAGGTTTCCCGGGAAACAGCGTCTGCGAAATTTCCCATGCCATTCGGGTCATCTGCTGCCCGTAGCCCTTGCCGCAGCAATCGGGATTCACCCCGATTCCGAAGAACACCTCCGGGTCTTCCCCGTTCAGATTGATAAAGCCGACCAGATCTTTCCCGTCATAAAAGGAATACAAATGGTTCTCCGGATTCGCAAACCCGAACCCCCGCTTTTTCTGTTCCTCATAGGAAAGGCTGTTGTAAATCGCGTATTCCCCGGGATATTTCCACCGGGCGATGCAGTATTTTTCTTCTTCGGTCATTTTGTGATATTGAAGCATTTTCTTCCTCCTGAAAATGGTTTGATGCTCGGTTTACCCGCTACATTATAGCAAGGAAACGGGAAAAGTCAACCTGCCCGTATCGACCGTGTCCTTCCGATTTCATCAAAACAGTTCGCCCTCCAGCCTGAGAAGTCTTAGGCCGGAGGGCGTCGGTTCTGTTTTGCTTATTTCGTCTCGTCGGTGCCGTAGTAGGCGTTGAGGTACATCTGCTTGATCTCGCTCATGAGGGGATACCGGGGGTTCGCGCCGGTGCACTGGTCGTCGAACGCCTGCTCAACCATGCTGTCCAGCCGGTTCAGGAAGTCGGTTTCGTCAATACCGTAGTCCCGGATGGTCTTTTTGATGCCGATCTTGACCTTCAGCTCGTCAATGGCCGCGATCAGGTTCTCCAGCTTCTCCCCGTCCGTGGTGCCGCCCAGCTTCAGGTAGTCGGCAACCTCGGCATACCGCGCCAGGGTGTGGGGATGGTCGTACTGGGAGAAGGTGCCCATCTTCGCGGGAACCTCGGCGGCGTTGAACCGCAGAACCTCGTCGATCATCAGGGCGTTGGCAACGCCGTGGGGCAGATGGTGGAACGCGCCCAGCTTGTGCGCCATGGAGTGGCACACGCCCAGGAAGGCGTTGGCAAAGGCCATACCGGCCATGCAGGCGGCGTTTGCCATGTTCTCACGAGCCTTGGGGTCCTTCGCGCCGTTTTCGTAGGCAGAGGGCAGGTTCTCAAAAATCAGCTTCAGGCTCCGCAGCGCCAGACCGTCGGTGTAGTCCGTGGCCATCATGGAGGCGTAGGCTTCCAGCGCGTGGGTCACGGCGTCGATGCCGGAGGCGGCGGTCAGACCCTTGGGGGCGTTCATCATCATGTCGGCGTCCACGATGGACATTTTCGGCAGCAGCTCATAGTCCGCCAGCGGGTACTTGACGCCGGTGGTTTCATCGGTGATGACGGCGAAGGGAGTCACCTCGGAGCCGGTACCGGCGGTGGTGGGGATGGCGACGAAATACGCCTTTTCGCCCATCTTGGGGAAGGTGTAGACACGCTTGCGGATGTCAACGAAGCGCATGGCCATGTCCTGGAAATCCGCCTCGGGATGCTCATACAGCACCCACATGATCTTGCCCGCATCCATGGCGGAGCCACCGCCGATGGCGAGGATCAGGTCGGGCTTGAAGGCTGCCATCTGCGCCGCGCCCTCTCTGGCACAGGCGAGGGTGGGATCGGGAGCCACGTTGTAGAAGGTGGTGTGGGTGATCCCCATAGCGTCCAGCTTCTCCTCCACCGGCTTCGTGTAGCCGTTCTGGTACAGGAACGCGTCGGTGACGATGAAGGCCTTCTTATAATTTTTCAGCTCGGCCAGGGCAACCGGCAGGCAGCCCTTCTTGAAATAAACCTTTTCAGGCGCACGGAACCAGAGCATGTTCTCCCTCCTAATTGCCACAGTCTTGATGTTCAGCAGGTGCTTGATGCCCACGTTCTCGGAAACGGAGTTGCCGCCCCAGGAGCCGCAGCCCAGCGTCAGGGAGGGAGCCAGTTTGAAGTTGTACAGGTCGCCGATGCCGCCGTGGGAGGACGGAGTATTCACCAGAATGCGGCAGGCTTTCATTTTCTCCGCAAAGGCGTCCAGCTTCTCCTTCCCGCTCACCGTGTCCAGATAGACGGAAGCGGTGTGGCCGTAGCCGCCATCCTTGACAAGGGTGTCCGCCTTGTTCATGGCGTCGGTGAAGTCGGACGCCCGGTACATGGCAAGCACGGGGGACAGCTTCTCGTGGGCAAAGGCTTCGGAGAGATCGGTGGAGGTCACTTCGCCGATGAGGATTTTGGCGGTCTCGGGGACATCGACGCCCGCCAGCGCCGCGATGGTATGGGCGGACTGACCCACGATCTTGGCGTTCAATGCGCCGTTAATCAGGATGGTTGCGCGAACCTTGTCGATTTCTTCCGCGTTCAGGACGTAGCAGCCGCGCTTGATGAATTCCGCCTTGACCCGGTCGTAGATGCTGTCCAGCACCACCACGCTCTGCTCGGAGGCGCAGATCATGCCGTTGTCAAAGGTCTTGGAATGGATGACGGAGGAAACCGCCAGCAGAATGTCGGCGCTGTCGTCAATGACGGCGGGGGTGTTGCCGGGGCCGACGCCCAGAGCGGGCTTGCCGGAGGAGTAGGCAGCCTTCACCATGCCGGGGCCGCCGGTGGCGAGGATCAGGTCGGCCTCCCGCATCACCTGATTGGTCAGCTCCAGAGAGGGCTTGTCAATCCACGCGATGATGCCTTCCGGCGCACCGGCGGCGACCGCCGCCTCCAGCACCACCCGG
>UMBU01065562.1_pt1 | contig 85298 bp, 89 predicted proteins | sample 1964051 | NCBI WGS metagenome assembly UMBU01 (sample SAMEA4835949, study PRJEB28245) | human gut metagenome | biome: gut microbiome; material: fecal sample | place: Denmark | collected 2008
TGTTTAGTTATCAAGGTTCTTTGTTTCGCCATCTCTCGACAGCTTATTTATTTTATCACGTTCATTTTGTCTTGTCAAGAACTTTTTTAAGTTTTTTCAAAACTTTTTAATGAACTTTTGTGTAATTCGTTGCTCATCAGCAACTCGTTTATTCTATCGCATTCTCATTTGAATGTCAAGAACTTTTTTATTTTTTTCTGATTTTATTTTACATTCAATTCAATGAATCCCAGAAAAAAATCCGCCTCATCTCGAAGCGGATTTAAGTATATCATCGTTATTTTTATTCGTCAAGAGTTTTTTAGAAGATTTTTGTAAAAATTTGGATTAAGGGATCATATTGATATATCACACTCAATAAGCTGTCCTTCTCAATCAGTTCCAGTGATGTCTTACCAATCTCTGTACTGCACAATACCGTCAGGATCAGGAACAATATCCATATAAATACCAGACCCTTCACAAACCCAACCAGCCCTCCGGTCAGTTTATTTGCCGTTTTCAGAATCGGGAGTCCTGCGATCAGATTCAGTATATAGACCACTATCCTGATTCCAATGGTTGCCAATATATATGCCAGCACATAGGAAAGCCCGTTTACAATCGTTCTTGCAAGATACCCTGAGACATATTCCGTCAGAGTATTCACCGAGAGCTCGGCATAATTCTCTGTATTGTTATTTTTTTCGATATTCTTTCTCAGAATCTCCGGAAGATTAAGTCCATCAATAAACTGCGAGGAACTTTCCATTTCATTTTCCAGATCACTGCTCTGCTTCTGTACAAAATCCGTACACGTTTCCTGAATCGTACTGTAAACAGGAGTTTCGCTTATAAGGAAATCATTTATATATGGATTGATTGCCCACGCAAGCGACAATGACAGAAATACAAAGAAAAACGAAACAATTTCTCTGATAAATCCTCGTCTGTATCCCATCCATATAAATAAAATCAATATAAGTAAAATTACTATTCCAAACCAAGTCAGTTTCATCTGCTGCCCCTTACTTAAATTTTATCACATTGACGCCGTTGTCCAGCACAAGCATGTATTTGTTCCAGCCAATCTTAAAGAAGTTATTGATAGTACCGTCAATCGTTCCATTATAGTGCTCTGATCCGCGACTGTTCATCACACAGAGCTGAGAGCTGTTGTACATAAGGATACAGCCATCACTCATCTTGATCGTTGTATAAGGAACATTAAATTCCTTCTCAAACCGAAGAGTTCCATCAATACCATACACCTGCATGGTATATTGTTTATCTTTCTTTCCGCTCTTAAACACAAGTCCGATCGTATTTTCATCAAAAAATGTACTTACGATCTCTTTCTTGACTTCTACAGTTGTACCTTCCTTCGGAATCTGTGTCCCCGAATAGATGGTAAATCCATTATCCTTAAGAGCTGCCGACCTGGTACTGTCAAGATATTCTATCTGAGGGATCACAACACCCTCATAAGTATAACCGCTTACAATACGGTCGTCCTCACTCTGACCTATATCACCGAAATTATAAAAAGCCACATAGCTGGTTGTCTGGCTGCCCTCGACAAACTGGTACGTCACCATCATAATATCACTGTTATCAGATATTGCAACATCCATAGGATATCCTGGATCCGCTACATGCGTCTGATTTTCTGCGATCAGAGAACCATCCGGACCATAAAAATTAATCCATGTTGCGTCACCGCCATCCAGGATCGCAGCCACCATTCCCTGCGATGAAACCCTCGCCTTGATTATATTATAGGATGTTGTTATACTGCCCGTCTCTCCATCCTTATCAAAAATCTCGATCAAAGTCCCATCCTGATCTGCCACAACAGCTCTGTCTCCCTTAATGTCTGCAACAGGATTTTTCATTTCATACAGAACACTCCAGTACGCTTCCATACTGCTGTTTACAAGAGAGGCACCGTCCGGACTATATCGCAAAATCCCGTTCGCCATCTCATCATAACCGGTAGAAACCACATCTTCCTGTTCACTCGTCTGAAGGATCTCATAGTCATGATAACTTCGTTTCTCTACATAAAAATAAATCAATATCGCAACAGCCGCGACCGCGCCGACCATGATCACTGTTTTTTGCGGTATGATTGATTTTTTCCTTTTTCGTTTTCTTCTTAGATTCTTTAGGATATTCGCCATTTTAACCCTTACCTTATGTAATCATCTATTTTTTGTTACATGCAGATTATAGCAAACTTTTTAAGGCAATACAATTATTTGTCCCGGATAAATGATCTCATCCTCGGAAATCCCATTTGCCCGGCAAATCTCCGTGACTTTATCCATAGTCCCATATTTTTCAATGCTTATCTGGTACAGGGTATCCCCCGGACGAATCGTATAGGACTTCTGTGTCTGTGCCGCTGCTGTCTCTGTTTCCGTATTCTTCCTGCTATTTTCAATTCTTCTTCTCGCTTTTCTGGCATCGGCTTCCTCCTTATATATCTGTTCTTCTTTCTCTGAAATACCGACTGTCGGAACAGCTGTCGGATCTGCCGTAGGTGTTGGTTTTGGAGTTTCAGTCGGTGTCATTTTGTCTGCAGATACAGTGTTTTTTGGCACTACTGTCAAAGCCGGCGTAACCTTTATTTCCTGTCTGAGATTCGCTGAAGCCGTCTGTATCTCTTCCTCCGGCTTCTGTCCCGCCTGATGATTCCGGTAAAAACGTGCCCCTGCTACCACAAGCGTCAATGCCAGACATGCAACCGCGGCATAAGAAAAAACAGAAGTTTTCTCTTCTGTTTCTTCCGTATCTTCTTTCTTCTTTTTCTGAATAAGTGAACGAAATGCCTTGACAGCATCATCCTGAACCGTTTCCTGCTCTTCTTTCTGTAATTGTGGATTTTTTTCCAGCATATAGTTCTGCATCTGGATATTTTTTTCGTAATAAATGTAGTATCCGCTCTGTCTTACGAGGAAATTATTTTCATAACGAAAGAAAGCTTCCTCCTGTTCTGCCGTATCCAGAAGCATCACTATCTTTTCTGCTCCAAACTGTTTCCTGTGTACTTTCTGGATCAGTTCCGAGGCCTCCATAGAAAGCGACTGACATGCCAGAAACCAGCCCACAATCTCCTGTCCTTCAAAATATTTTTCCTGTTCTTCATGAATTGTCTGCCACATATTCTGCGTGATCTCAATATGCTCTTCGCTGATCTCTTCCCCTTCCGTCAAAAGAGCTCCTCTGATAAATACCACGCCATTTCCAGACCGCCACCGGGCTTCACCGAGCAGAATCGCCAGACAGCTCCCATTTTCTTCGTCACGGCCCTTCGTCTGTGCAGCCCTGTGCAGGAAGGTATATACATAGTCCTCAATATAGATTCTGTAATCCCCGCTGACAAGTCCTATCTGACGTATATTCTTAGGCAGTTCCCATTCTGTGGTTCCATCTTTCATCTCCTGCTTTTCATCTTTATAGATGACCTCTATCATATCCAATCACCCCTTCAGGCATCAGAATAGCATATCCACACCGCAGATTTTATCGTAATATAAAACCTTTTCCCCAAAATTTAACGACATATTCTGCACCTGCATAATTCTTCGCAGACACGGATACAATGAAACAGAACGTTACCGCAAACCAGACAAGAGGAATCCTTATGACTTTTTATATTAATGCCAGGCAGACCGACTCTGTCTGTAAAATCTCCGGCTCTCTCAGGCAGTGCATTCTCCATTATCGGAATAACTGGTCAGAACTTGTCTTTCTCTGTATAGGAACCGACCGTGTCACAGGAGACTGTCTCGGTCCCTTTGTCGGGCAAAAACTCAGTAGTTATTCCGGAACAGTTTTTTCTGTCTATGGGACACTGTTCCAGCCTGTTCATGCCTTAAATCTTACAGATATATACCAGCACATCCAGACGCACCATCCAAATGCTCTGATTATCGCCATAGATGCTTCTCTTGGCGAAAAAAAGCACCTGGGCTATGTGACCATTGCAAATGGTGCACTTCACCCAGGTGCTGCAATTCATAAACAGCTTCCGTCTGTAGGCCATATTCATATTACCGGAATCGTCAATGTCTCAGGCGTGCTTGAGCAGCTTACACTGCAGACAACCCGTCTGTCCACTGTAATCTTCCTTGCAGATAAAATCGTACAGGGAATTCTGGAGTCGATTCCTTTATCCAAAACAGATTTTAAACAAATTCTTTAACCTGTTTGTAGATGCCTTCTCCATCCAAGCCGTATTTCTCAAGAAGAGCCACAGCCGGTCCGGATTCACCGAATCTGTCATTTACACCAATACGTTTTACCGGTACAGGAGCTTTCTCTGCAAGACACTCGCATACAGCACCGCCAAGTCCGCCAATAATAGAATGCTCCTCTACTGTGACAACTTTTCCGGTTTCTTTTGCTGCTGCAACGATCAGTTCCTCATCAAGTGGTTTGATGGTATGGATGTTGATAACCTTTGCCTCAATTCCATCTGCTGCAAGTTTCTCTGCCGCTTCAAGAGAAGCTGCCACGCAAAGACCATTTGCAACGATAGTAACATCCTTACCCTCTCGAAGAACGATACCTTTACCCATTTCAAATTTATAATCAGGATTATCATTGATCACCGGCACTGCCAGACGACCAAATCTCATATAAACTGGTCCCTCATGCTCATAAGCAGCTTTGACCATAGCCTTTGCTTCAATGTCATCTGCCGGAGACATAACAACCATTCCAGGAACAACTCTCATAAGTGCAAAATCTTCGCAGCACTGATGAGTTGCACCATCTTCACCAACAGAAATTCCGCCATGAGTTGCACCGATCTTAACATTAAGATGCGGATATCCTACAGAGTTACGAATCTGCTCATAAGCACGTCCTGCTGCAAACATGGCAAATGTGCTGGCAAAAGGAACCTTACCGGTAGCTGCAAGTCCGGCTGCGATTCCTACCATATTACATTCTGCGATACCGCAGTCGATATGGCGTTCCGGAAATTCCTTTTTAAACATTCCGGTCTGAGTAGCTGCAGCAAGGTCAGCATCCAGAACAACAAGATTCTCATGTTCTTTTCCAAGTTCCACCAGAGCCGCACCATAGCTTGCTCTTGTAGCAATTTTCTTTACTTCTGACATAATGCTTCACCTACTTTCTCCAGATCTTCCATTGCCTGCGCATACTGCTCATCATTCGGAGCCTTGCCATGCCATCCGGCCTGGTTTTCCATGAAGGATACACCTTTACCCTTAACTGTCTTCATAATGATTGCTGTAGGCATTCCCTTGACTGTTCTTGTCTCGTCAAATGCAGCCTTGAGCTGATCCATATCATTTCCGTCTTCAACATTGATCACATGGAAATTAAATGCCTCAAATTTCTTATCGATCGGATACGGAGAGCAGACTTCATCAATTTTACCATCAATCTGAAGTCCGTTATTGTCCACGATCACTACCAGGTTGTCCAGTTTACGGAAGCCTGCAAACATAGCCGCCTCCCATACCTGACCTTCCTGAATCTCACCATCTCCCAGGAGAGTATATACTCTGTAAGCTTCATCGCTGAGTTTTGCAGAAAGTGCCATACCTACTGCTGCGGAGATTCCCTGTCCCAGAGAACCACTCGTCATATCAACACCCGGGATATGTTTCATATCCGGATGTCCCTGCAGATAAGATCCAAGATGACGAAGTGTCTTCAGATCTTCTTTCGGGAAATATCCTCTCTCAGCCAGTGCAGAGTAAAGTCCTGGTGCTGTATGTCCTTTGGAAAGTACAAAACGGTCTCTGTCTGCTTTCTTAGGATCTTTCGGGTCAATGTTCATTTCCTGAAAATACAGGTATGTGAATAAATCTGCTGCTGATAAAGATCCGCCCGGATGGCCGGCTTTTGCAGCATGAACTGCGGTCACGATGTCTTTGCGGACTTCGTTCGCAATTTTCTGAAGTTCTAATTTCTCCATGATCTAATTCTCCTTTTATTAGTTTACGACAGACTCATGCTACAACCAATCTCAGCATTCGTCAAGCAATATATATCATCGCCAGTATTTTAGGGATATTACCTATTAACAGTTACTCACCAAATACTGCTTTGTAGTCTTTCTGGAATTTCTCGATTCCTGCATCTGTCAGAGGATGTTTGGTCATCTGCTCAAGAACCTTGTATGGTACTGTTGCGATATCAGCGCCTGCCAGAGCACATTCTGTTACATGGATCGGGTGACGAACACTTGCACAGATGATCTGTGTTGTGATTCCGGCTACCTCGAACATTTCAACGATCTGACGAATCAGCGGAAGTCCATCTGTAGAAATATCATCAAGTCTTCCAAGGAATGGGGATACATATGTAGCACCTGCTCTTGCAGCAAGTAAAGCCTGATTTGCAGTAAAGATAAGTGTTACGTTTGTTTTGATTCCTTCTTTGGAAAGAACTTTAACTGCTTTCAGACCTTCTACTGTCATAGGAATCTTAACTACCATGTTTGGATGGATTTTGGCGATCTCACGTCCTTCTGCGATCATTCCCTCTGCATCTGTTGTGGTAGCTTTTACTTCACCGCTGATCGGTCCATCTACGATTTCTGTAATTTCTTTGATTACTTCATTGAAATCTCTTCCCTCTTTGGCGATCAGGGACGGATTTGTGGTAACGCCACAGATAATTCCCATATCATTTGCTTTACGGATATCCTCTACATTTGCTGTGTCAATAAAAAATCTCATGATTATATTCCCTCCTGAATTCTGCGTTTTTGCTAACATCGCTTTGATGATTTCATTATAACAGATAGTTTTTTCAGGTCAAGGATGGGCAAAATTATTAATAATTTTTCTATTAATAATTTTACTTTTTATTAATACTTTTCCGCGGAAATCCCGTGCTTTTTGTATAAATCTATGCACAGTTTACGGTTTTTTCACGCTTTCCACAGCTGCAAGCCAAAAATTATTAATAATAATTTTATTCAGTATATTTATTTTTTCTTATTTTACCGGCTTTGAAATACCGGAGGTTTTTGCATAAGTTGTCGTTTTGCGGGCGATCAGCTTCGGTGTGTATTCAATATTATAAAGGCTTGTCGGCTGAAGTCCCGTGTAAAACTGATCATTTGTAGTAATCTTTCTTATGATGATATCACAGGCATCTCTGCCCTTAAGTGCGACAAAATGATCGATCGTCGTCAGGGAAAGTCTCCGGATACCGGAATAAAAAATATCATCACATCCGATTACAGAGACATCCTTTGGAACACGTATTCTGGACTTCTCCAGTGCATCAATAGCGCCTATTGCCATCATATCATTCTGTCCGGCAATCGCGGTGAACTGCTTCTGTTCCCTGAGAAGCTCCATCGTAAGCTGATATCCCATGGAATATTCCGAATCCATTCGCGGCATCCTCCGGTCTATCGACTCATCTGCTGCCTTGATCAAAACATGACCGCCAAGTCCTTCTTTTTCGTATTCTTTTACAAAGCCATCGATTCTTCTGGATCGCTGCCACTGCCTTCTGGTCAGCGGTGGTGTGATAAATGCCACATCTCTGTGTCCCAGATCCAGAAGATGTCTCGCCATCAGTCTTCCCACCATTGTGTTATCCTGATTGATCGCATCCACGGTTGTTGTCTTTTCTTTGTTGCTGATGATGACCAGTGGAATTCTTCTTGCCAGTTCTTCTACTTTTTGCTGGAAATCCGGATGAGGATTGCAGGCATAAATGATCCCCTGCGGTTCTATATTTCCGATCATCCTCAGATATCGCTCTTCCAGTCTGGCATCTCGCTGCGTATTGCAGATAAAGACGCCATATCCCTTTTCGTTTGCCACGGACTCGATTCCCTGAAGCAGTAGAACATAATATGGACTGGTAAGGGTCGGACAAAAAACAACGATCAGTTTTTCTTTTTTGCTGTTGTTCTTATGTTTTCGATGCGGCAGTTCATATCCCAGTTCTCTGGCAGCACGTTCTACCTTCTCAATGGTTTCTTCTGAAAAAGAAACATTATTTCTGCGATTAAGAATCATGGATACCGTAGCCTGAGAAACCCCGGCTTTTTCTGCCACCTGGGAGGAAGTCACCTTTTTTTTCGCCAAAGTTCATCCCCTCTTTCTGTTATCAAAGCTGCACTCTGCCCTCCAGTGCACGGAGCAGTGTCACTTCATCAATGTATTCCAGATCTCCGCCCACCGGTACGCCACTGGCGATCCTGGTAACTTTGATTCCTGTAGGTTTGATCAGCTTGCTTATATACATTGCTGTCGTTTCGCCCTCCAGACTGGAGTTTGTCGCAATGATCACTTCTTTTATATCATCCTTCTGCAACCTCTGCATCAGTTCCCTGAGGCGGATATCATCTGGCCCGATTCCAAGCATCGGTGAGATTGCACCGTGAAGCACATGATATACTCCATCATACTTGCCGGTCTTCTCATACGCAGCCAGATCCCTTGTATTCTCCACTACCATAATCGTGCCGGCATCCCTCTTCGGATTGCTGCAGATCGGGCAAAGCTCCTGATCTGTCAGCGTGCAGCAGTTCTTGCAGTAGCAGACCTTCTCTCTGGCTTCCGTGATGGAAGCCGCCAGCTGTCCCACCTGGTCCTTCGGCATATTCATGATATGAAAAGCCAGCCGCTGTGCAGACTTCGGTCCAATCCCCGGCAGATGGGAAAGCTGTTCTATCAGCTTATTGATATGTGTGCTGTAATATTCCATCAGAACGGAAGGCCTCCGCCAAGGCCTCCAAGGCCTCCTGTCAGTTTTGACATTACTGCTGCGGATTCCTCCTCTACTTTACGAAGTGCCTCGTTTGTAGCAGCCACAATTAAATCTTCCAGCATTTCGATATCGTCCGGGTCTACAACTTCTTCATCAAGCTTAACTTTGGTAACCTCACGTTTACCGGAAATTGTCACCTCTACAGCTCCACCGCCCGCAGTTGCTGTGAATTCTTTTTCTTCCAGTGCCTTCTGATTCTCTTCCATCTGGCGCTGCATTTTCTGAGCCTGTTTCATTAAATTGTTCATGTTGCCAGGCATACCCATGCCCGGAAATCCTCCACGTTTTGCCATAACTTTTATTCCTCCATATCATTTTATTTTAGTCTTCCAGGTGTGAACCCGGTTCTTCTTCTATCTGAACATCCATATGGATATTTTCGCGGATCGCCTGATCCACTGTGATCTGAGACAGATTTGTCTGCTGATGATCTTCTGCCACAAGCATATGCAGTTCAATGCTTTTACCCAATTGTTTCTCTATGATTTCCTGTAATTCCTTCTTCGCATCAGAATCATCCGGATACAGCCGTCCTAACGGAGTCTGAAATTCCACATACAGCACCGGTTCACCGGTTTCCCCATTGTACTTTGGCACAGACTGCAGAAGTGCCTGTTTGAATGCTGCCGTTGTCTGACCAACGATCACCTTCCATCCTGCCACGATCTTCTGCAGATCCTCCGGTGCCGCTTTCTGAGGTGGTACTACCGGTTCCTTCCGCATTTCTGTCACGGACTCATCGCCGCTTCGGACAACCACCTGCTGAACCGGCCGCTCATCAATTCTCTGCTCCAGTACCCGAATACGATCCAAAACAGAATCAAGATTTGTCTCCATCGCCGGCCGGCAGAGTTTGATCAGAGCAATTTCTACCAGAACACGTTTCTGTGTGGCAAATCGAATCTGATTTGAGAGTTCAGAAAAAACACGGATATACCGCATAAGTGTATCAATGTCCGTCATCTCACTCTCCTCTTTAAGAAGTCTGAGATTCTCAGACGAAACATCAATTGCTTCCTCCGGATTGTCGGAAGTTTTGACCAGAAGAAGATTTCGCATATACCATGTAAAATCTCCTACAAACTGGCTCAGTTCCCTTCCTCCTACGATAAGCTCCTCCAGAATACGGATTGCCGCGGTTACATCACCGGTCAGAACCTTCCTTAAAAGCTTACTGAACACTTCGGTGTCTACAGCTCCCAAAACTTCCAGAACTTTATCATAAGTCAGTGTCTGGCCCAGATAGAAAGCAATACACTGGTCCAGAAGACTCAGGGCATCTCGCATGGAACCATCACCGGCCTTCGCCACATAGCGAACCGCCTTTTCTTCTGCTTCCACTCCTTCTGCATGAAGAAGTTCCGTCAGTCTATCTGCGATTGTATCGATTGAAATCCTGTGAAAATCATATCTCTGGCATCTGGAAAGAATCGTGATCGGAATCTTATGCGCCTCCGTCGTAGCCAGTATAAAAATTACATAGGAAGGTGGTTCCTCCAGTGTCTTAAGCAGGGCATTAAAGGCTCCCGTAGAAAGCATATGCACCTCATCGATGATATACACCTTATAATTCCCCTCTGTAGGACGATAAGTCACTTCCTCACGGATCTCACGGATATTATCCACGCCATTGTTGGATGCGGCATCGATCTCAATCACATTCATGGAAGTTCCTGCCTGTATTGCTCTGCACATCTCACATTCGTTGCAGGGACTTCCATTGACAGGATGCTGACAGTTCACTGCCTTCGCCAGAATCTTCGCCACCGTTGTCTTACCGGTACCTCTCGTCCCGCAGAACAGATAGGCATGTCCGATACGGCTGGCATTGATCTGATTTGTCAACGTTGTCACAATGTGATCCTGCCCTTTGACATCAGCAAAATTATCAGGTCGGAACTTTCGGTACAGGGCAGTATAACTCATAAATAACTACACTCCTTTTCCAGCCTGGCATATTCTTTTACCACCGTTTATCCAGGCATTAAACCGCCGCAGGAAAACTCCCGCGGCGGCAGTTATTCGTTACTGTTTACTCTTTGTCCGGCAGTGATCAGTCTCCAAAGCTGATACCGATCTGCTTGGCAGCTTTAACGATCTGATCCTTAGGAGAAACCATCTTGAGCTTGCCTGCACATTCTGCAAGTGGGATTCTCTTGATCTTGCCATTGATGATGCCAACCATAATGCCATATTCCTCATCCAGGATAGCTTCTGCCGCACCTGCGCCGATTCTTGTAGAAAGAACTCGGTCATACGGACACGGCTCACCACCACGCTGAATGTGACCCGGAACTGTTACACGGACTTCACTTCCGATAACCTTGTTGATCTGATCTGCGATCTCATAAGAAACGGACGGATATTTCTTCGCTCTTTCTTCGAGTTTCTCTTTGTATTTCTTCTTCGGAAGTTCTGCATCCTCCCTGGAGATCGCACCTTCTGCTACTGCAAGGATCGTGAAGCGTTTGCCTTCCTTATTACGTTTGTCAATTGCAGCACATACCTTCTTGATATCATACGGAATTTCAGGAATCAGGATAATATCTGCACCACCTGCGATACCTGCATGAAGGGTCAGGCTTCCAACCTTATGACCCATAATCTCCACAATAAATACACGGCCATGAGAAGTTGCTGTTGTATGGATACAGTCAATTGCGTTTGTGGCAATATTTACTGCGCTCTGGAATCCAAATGTCATATCTGTACCATAGATGTCATTATCAATGGTCTTTGGAAGATGAATGATATTCAATCCCTCTTCTCGTAACAGATTGGCTGTTTTCTGTGTTCCGTTTCCTCCAAGGATGACAAGACAGTCCAGGCAGAGCTTATAGTAAGTCTGCTTCATAGCCTCAACCTTATCCAGACCTTTCTCATCCGGCACACGCATCAGCTTAAACGGCTGACGGGAAGTGCCAAGAATAGTTCCTCCTCTTGTCAGAATACCGGAGAAATCTTTTGCAGTCAACATACGGTACTTGCCGTAGATCAGTCCTTTGTATCCATCGTCAAAGCCGTAAACCTCCAGGTCATCCACTGTATTAGACAGAGCCTTCACAACACCTCTCATTGTGGCATTTAAAGCCTGGCAGTCACCGCCACTTGTTAACATTCCGATTCTTTTGATCATAGAACAGTTCCTCCTCATAGCGCATGATTTTTTATCTAAAGTAGATTTTACAGTTATTTATGGAATCAGTCCAAAAAAGCATCTGCAATCTGTTTTCTATTATATAATACTTTGCCCCCTCTTGACAAGTATACAAAAATCGTCTATACTTAAGTTCCGCGCAGCCGGGGAGATAGCGGTGCCCTGTACCTGCAATCCGCTACAGCAGGGGTGATGCCAATCTGAGGCTTGTCTCCTGTGGGGCTGCCCTTTATAAGTGGCGTTGACGTTTGGGTCTCACGCAACAGGACTCTGTGAACCGTGTCAGGGCAGGAATGCAGCAGCACTAAGCAGAACCTCTTGTGTGCCGTGAGGGTGCCTGGGCCGAGTTAACTGTAGAGGTAACGTCCATGGGAACATTTCGAAGTGCGGCGCGCGGAAAAGAGAGAATTTTTTATACTCCGGAGACAGATTGTCCCCGGAGTATTTTTTTACTGGCAGATTTCTGCTACCACCTGATTGATAAGTTTGCCGTCTGCCTTACCTTTAAGGTCACCCATGACAGCTTTCATGATCTGTCCTTTGTTCTTTGTTGCAAGAACTTCTGCAAATTTTTCTTCGAGATATGTCCTGATTTCTTCTGCACTCATCTGCTGCGGCGCATATTTCTCGATTACATCATATCTTGCCTGATATTCCGCACGGAGATCGTCACGGTTTTCCGGACAGGTATCGAGCTGTTCCTTAACTGTTTTTAATTCTTTGAGGATCACACGGTCAACCAGTGCTTCAGGCACATCCTCGCGGCACCCTTCATCAATAGCAGCCTTCTTAACTGCTGAGATCAGAGAAGATACTGCATCCTTTGTTGTTTTGTCCTTTGCCTTCATGGCTGCAACCATGTCTTTTCTTAATGCTTCTACTGTCATTTTCATTTCCTCCTCGTTTATTACATGATATGACCGCCATCCGGCACACTGCCCCGGCGCTCACTCTCTGTTTTATCATAGCACGATTTCCGCAAAAAACAAGTTCTACTGTTTGCGGCTCTGTATCTGCTGTATCTCCTGTTTCGCAAGCATTTTACGCTGTTTTTTCTTTTCACGGAGTTCTTTAAAAAAATCAGACAGCATTGCAGAGCACTCTTCCTGAAGTACACCTCTGGTCGTCTTTACCTGATGATTAAATCCCTCCACTTCCAGAAGATTCAGAACAGAACCTGCACATCCCGCTTTGGGATTCATGCTCCCGATCACCACTTCATCAATCCTTGACTGTACAAGTGCACCCGCACACATCTGGCATGGTTCCAGCGTTACATACATGGTGCAGCCTTCCAGCCGCCAGTCACCGAGCTTCCTGCTCGCTTTGCGGATCGCATTCAGTTCTGCATGAGATAATGTATTTTTGTCCGTATTTCTCCGATTATATCCCCTTGCAATAATTTTCCCCTCAGACACGATCACACAGCCGATCGGAACTTCTTCCAGTGCTCTCGCTTTCTTTGCCTGACGGATTGCTTCTTTCATAAATTTCTCCTGCTCTGTCAACACCTTCTCCTCCTTTTTCCGTTATCAGTATAAAGAAATCCCCTTGCAAAATCAACGTCAAATCACTAGAATAAATTATCAGAGTTCTGAATCGGAAACGGTCTCATTTTTAAAATGCCAGAAGTTCTGATTCCAAAATTATCATCTCAGAAAGAAGAGAAAATTATGCCACATATACATGGTCTGAACAAAACTACCCTGCTTGATTATCCCGGCCGGGTCGCCGCAACCATATTTCTTGGCGGCTGCAATTTCCGGTGTCCCTTCTGCCAGAACAGCCCGCTTGTCCTGCACCCTTCTACCGAACCGGAAATTTCCGAAGAAGAAGTTTTAAATTTCCTGCAGAAGCGAACCGGTATTCTGGAAGGAGTCTGCATCTCCGGAGGAGAACCCACACTCAGTGCAGATCTGGAGCCCTTTGTACGCAAAATCCACGAAATGGGATATTCTGTCAAACTGGATACCAATGGATCTCATCCTGAAGTTCTGAAAAATCTTGCCGAGAAAAATCTTATCCAGATGGCTGCCGTGGATATCAAAGCCTGTCCCCAAAATTACCCTTCCCTGACAGGTCTTCTTCACCCTGACCTGGATTCTGTACAGCAGACAGTTGACTTCCTGCTGCACGGAAATCTGGACTACGAATTCCGCACCACGGTTGTCCGTGAACTGCACAGCGAAGATGATTTTTATAAAATCGGAACCTGGCTGAAGGGTGCCAGAGCCTACTATCTCCAGGCTTACAAAGACTCCGATGAAGTTCTGCAGCCTGGATTCAGCAGCTATTCTCTGGAAGAACTGGAACATTTCCGCAGCATTCTTCTAAAAACCATCTCAAGAGTTGAAATTCGGGGCATCGACTGACCGGTACCAGTAGCCTCCCTTTCCTTTTGGGACCTGGATATCTCGGCTCTCTTTGAAATAAGAAAAGCCAAACATATTTGCCATAAAACCTTCCTGCTGATCATATGCTCCCGGAACACCAAGCATCCACTGACCGTCGCGAGTACAGCAGAGAAGCAGATGACCGAAATTATGATAGCCATACTGTAGAAAACGATTGTTTCGAAGCATGCAGACACGGCGTCCAAGACGGCAGAGTTCATCTATAGTAATCCTGCGGCATTCTGTCATCTCGCCATCACCAAACGCCTCACAAGGTACACCAACAGGTGCGGGCTCCGGACGGTCCGGTTCCGGCTTGTGCGGCGGATATTTTTGCGGTTTCAAAGGCTCCGGACACTCTGTCATCTCAGATTCCTGCACAGACTGTGTATGAACCTGTTCATCCTCCTTTGCAGGCTCTGTTTTCTGTTCCGCCTCTTCCGTCATCTCCTGGAAATCCTCCGGCCGGATCGGTCGGTCATCCCACTCCGTTCCAAAAAATCCGCCACTGTCCAGAATGAGGATCATCCCGTTCATATCACCAAGTGGTATCTTTCCATGCCCGACTGCCATTGTCTGTGTTTCCAGAAGACAATCCATTCTGCCGGCTTCTGTTCGGAATTTTCCGATTCTGCTCCCTTCCAGCAGTCCCTTTCTTCTCACAAATCCATAGACAGTACACTCCATACCCGCGATCAGGCCTGGGCATCTCAGATGAACCTCCATCAGGCACACTTGTTCCCTGGCTTCTACTTTTATGAAGCCACAGTTATTTCCTTTTTTTCCTTTCTGATACTCATATACATACGCCACAAAGCGCTGGTATTTTGCCAAACCAGAACCTCCCGGATTTGCTCATCACTTATGTATATGAGCTTGCAGCTTCCAATATACCCTTCTCACTTTCCCCCGATGATCCGTCTTTCAGTCCACTGTGCATACGCTGCATAAATCCAGTTTCTGAGAGCCTTCTTCATATTCATACGCAGCATTTCCTGATTTTCTCCGTATCCGATGCATCCTGGAAATTCCGGATAAAACCCCGTATAACCTTTCACCAGATCTTTTCGCACCTCATAGGGATCCTCCCACAGATTTTCTGTCACCATCTCCAGATCTATTTCTCCATATTCCACCATCTCATACAGGCCATCCAGAATATAATCATACGGTTTCCTGGAGTCTGGATCCTTTCCCTGTTTTCCGATTCTGTTCAGTTCTCTGCCTATATCTCCGTTTCGTATCCACTCTGCATAAAGTCCATCAAACTGTTTTTCTTCAAGCTCATACTCTTCTTTCATCAAATCCAGATAATGTATGGCATCTTTATGCGAAATTTTTCCACTCTGGATCATCCCACATAAATATGATAATTCGTTCTCTTTTTCTGTCCCCATACCGTCCTTCACTTCCTCCATCGGCTCAGTTGTATCGTTTTATATGCTATATTTTTTCTACTCCAGGATAAACAATAAATGTTTCTCTATTACGAAACATTATAAAAGAATTCCTCATTATCATCAATACACAGATATTTCTTTATTGCGAAATATTATCTATGAGGAAAACAAAATGCAGAAAATAAGACCCGACCTGGACATCGGCAGAAACATCCAGCAAGTGCGTTATCTTAATGGATTCACGCAGGATCAGGTAATTGCCCGTCTGAATCTCATGGGAATTCCCATCTCCAAGAGCACTTACGCCAAGCTGGAAACAAACCGGATGAACATCAAAGTCAGTGAACTCCTTGCACTCGCACAGATTTTTCACTGTGATGTTGGTGAATTTTTCAAAAATCTTTTATAATCCTTCTGTTTATTCCTCATATAGACTTCCTTTTCTCTCAGCCCATTTCGTGCTGTTCTCTGGCAGTATTTTTCCATTATCACCAAAAACTAATGTACTTATTCCACTGACATCTAATCGTATCTCTGCAAAGCGTTTTTGCTTTATTGATACATCATGAAACACTTTCATTCCAAATACAAAAAAGGAACCTCTTTTTAAGAGATTCCCTGGATAAACAAAGAAAAAACACCGAAAGCTCTATCTCAAAAGCTTTCGGTGCCCCTGCCAAGTAATCGAAGTGACAGGATTTGAACCTGCGACCTCTGCGTCCCGAACGCAGCGCTCTACCAAACTGAGCCACACTTCGTTATTTATTTTTCCTACGTCGTTCAACGCAAGACATATTATATTATATGGTTTTTGAATTGTCAACAGTTTTTTGAAAAAAAATAAAAAATTTCTATTTTCCAATTTCTTGCAAGAATTTCCGATATACGCTATATTATAGATAACAGGTTCACTGTAACATTCACTCACAAAAACCAGAAGAACCCGCCCACTTATGGCGGACGGAAAGAGGATCCACTATGATAGATGTAAAAAGTATCAGCACTCACTGCTCAAGAACAGAATTTGTCGGAACTGCTGTCCTTGACACGATTGGTCTGGTCATCTCAGGAATTGATGATACCTTATTAAAAGAAATGAATATAGGAACGAAATATCATACCCTCGGACTTTTTAGTTCCCGAACCGGTGCGGCCGGACAGATCACTGCAATTGACGATGCCGTAAAAGCAACCAATACAGAAGTCCTGTCCATAGAATTTCCAAGAGATACCAAGGGCTGGGGCGGTCACGGCAACTATATCGTGATCGGCGGCAATGATGTTTCCGATGTGCGTCACGCAATCGAACTCGGCCTTGAACTCACCAAGAAAAACGCCGGTGAGCTTTATATCAGTGATTCCGGTCATCTGGAGTTTACATTTTCTGCCAGTGCCGGTGCAGCTTTGCAGAAAGCTTTCCACGCCATTCCCGGGGAAGCCTTTGGCTTCATGGCCGGATCTCCGGCTGCTATCGGCCTTGTAATGGCTGATACCGCAATGAAAGCGTCCGCAGTAAGCATCACCTGCTACATGACTCCAAGCATCGGAACCAGCCATTCCAACGAGGTTATTCTCGGAATTTCAGGCGATGCAAGTGCTGTCAAGGCTGCTGTCCTTGAAGCACGCCAGGTCGGTCTGGAACTGCTCATCGGAATGGGAAGCTATCCGGAAATCCCCGGAGTGCCATATCTTTAATACAGACCCCAAAGTCTTTCTGACTGAATATAAAGAAAAAAAGCCTGTACCTGAGATCTACTTGTCCAATCGTCAAGTAATCCCAGAGTACAGGCTTTCTTATTATAAATCCATATTAGTTCAGCTGGTAAACATCCGCATACTGTAATCCAAAGCTCAGAGCTTCGCTGTGACTGCTGCAGTAGATATCTACATGACCATATGGAGTTCCAAGATCCTCTACCGTATAAACGTTTCCGTTGATAAGGAGCTTTGTTCCGAACGGTACACCTGCCATGGCTACAGTACGTCCTGCCACCGGCATAGTTCCACTTGCTGTTGCATTTCCTGCTGTTCCGCAACAGGTTGCACAGTTACAGTAGGCTGTAAGCTTAAAGTTTCCAAGATAAGTTCCCTGACTGGAGTCAGATGAACCAGAATCAGATGAACTGCTATCAGATGAAGAATCATCGCTGGAATCAGAGGAATCCTCTGTAGAAGAATCATCACTGGATGTATCCTCAGATGCGTCTGTGTACTGACTGTCATCATCAATAGTTCCTGCTTCTTCATCATCAGAATAGCTGTCATCAGAGCTTTCGGAATCAGAATCATTCTCTGTATAGGAAGCATCAGAAGACTCGTCCTCGGTATAAGATTCATCACTGGAAGTATTTTCGTCGGATTCGGAAGAATCTTCACTATAAGACTCCTCTTCGCTTGCCGCTTCCTCAGCTGCTGCCTGTGCTGCAGCTTCTGCTGCCGCCTCTTCTGCTGCTCTCTCCTGCTCAGCCTGCTCCATCAGAACTGCGATATCGTTATCAGCGCTGCTCACCTGAGCCATAAGAACCTCTGCCTCTTCCTGGTTTGCACTGATCTGGTTTACGTAGGAACTGATGTTATCACTTGTTGTTGCAACAAGATTCTGAACTTCCTGCTGCTTGGAGCCTTTCTCTGCAAGCATCGTGTTGATGGAAGCAGATTCATCCTCAACCTTCTTCTGCTGCTCGGCAATATTCTTCTGAGTTGCTTCGTATTTCTCAAGCATATTTCTGTCATATTTGGAAAGCTCGGAAATGCTGTTGGCCTGATTCAGGAGTTCAGAAAGACTTCCTGCAGAGATCAGTGCCTCAAACATTGTTGTACCGCCCTTCTCATATATGTACTGAATACGGTCAGACATTGCTTCCTTCTGCTTGATCGCTGCCTTCTGTGCACTGGCAAGGGCAACCTTGACTTTATTCAGCTCATCTTCTTTCTCAGCAGCCTGTGTGCTTAACTGAGAAATACTTTCTGTCAGTTCATTATATTGTGAATTCAGTTCTGACAGGTAGGATTCGAGTTCCTGTTTCTTACTCTCCAGACCACTGATGTTTGCCTGAGTCTGATCAAGTCCTGCCTGCGCTTCCTGCTTCTGAGCCTGTGCTGCGGCTATCTGATCTTCTGTAGAAGCGAATACGGTTGTTCCCATAGAAGCAGTCATTGCACATGTTATCAGCAGTGAAAGAACTTTCTTACTTTTCATATAAACACCTCGTAATTTTTTTGTACACTCAGTATAACACATTTTTTCATAAAATCAACACTTTTATTTAATCTTTGTAACATTCATGTAACATTTTCAATAAAAGGTCGCGATTTTACCACATATCTACTATATGTATTACAAAAAAATTACGCTGACTTGAAATTCATCTTCAAACAATGCCACCGTGTTTATTCTGCGACAGCTTCCTCTACTTCCTCTGCCTCTTCTGCTGCCAGAAGTTCCTGGTATTTCTCCAGAATCAGACCCTGGATGCGATCCCTTGTCTGTGAGTTGATCGGATGAGCGATGTCACGATACTCTCCGTCCGTTGCCTTGCGGCTCGGCATTGCGATAAAAAGGCCCTTCTCTCCCTCGATCACCTTGATATCATGTACCACAAACTCATCATCTAGTGTGATCGATACGACCGCTTTCATCTTTCCTTCTTTTGCAATCTTTCTCACACGTACATCTGTAATATTCATTGTATTGCTGCCCCTTTCACCTTTCATACGCACGCATTGCCTTGTATTTTGTATTTGTTTTATAATACGTACCTTTCATTCTTTTCTACAACGATTCTGACCTTTCCGTCTTCTGCGCTGTAGCAGGAATCTGCCTTGATCGTATCGCGGCTTTCCACGATACAATTCTCCAGCCGCACGTTATCTCCCAGATAAACGTCGTTAAGAATCACAGAATTCCTGATCACACAGTTGTTGCCGACATAGACATCCTTGAACAGTACAGAATTCTCGACCGTACCATTAACAATGCATCCACTCGCAACAAGACTGTTCTTTACGACCGCTCCCGGATTATATTTTGCCGGTGGCAGATCGTCGATCTTTGTCTTGATCGACGGTTCCTGTCTGAAGAAGTAATTCCGGATCTCCGGCTGCAGAAATGCCATATTGGTTCGATAATATGCCTCTGCGGTAGAAATATTGCTCCAGTAGGAATCTATCTTATAGCCGTAAATTCGTTTGAGGTTTTTGTAACGAATAAGAATATCGTTTACAAAATCATGTCTGCCTTCCTGGGCAGCCCGCTCCAGCAGTTCGATCAACTGTCTTCTCCGGATAACATAAATACCGGTTGAGATCGTATTATAATTGGATACGATCGGTTTCTCTTCAAATTCTTCAATCCTGAAGTCGTCATTCATGCGGACTACACCAAAGCGTTCCACTTCACTCTGATCTCTGCAGGTTGTGCAGACAACTGTAATATCCGCACGTTTGGAAATATGGAAATCCAGAACTTTGTTGTAATCCATCTTATAAATACAGTCACCGGATGCAATGACTACATACGGCTCATGGCTGTTTCTGAGGAAAGTAAGATTCTGGTAAATAGCATCTGCCGTTCCCTGATACCACAGACTGTTGTCCTTGGTGATCGTAGGTGTAAATACAAACAGACCTCCCTGCTTACGTCCAAAATCCCACCATTTGGATGAACTCAGATGTTCATTCAGAGACCTTGCATTATACTGAGTCAGAACGGCAACCTTCTGTATATGCGAATTTGCCATATTGCTCAGTGCGAAATCTATACTGCGGTAACTTCCGGCTACCGGCATTGCTGCGATTGCTCTCTTGTCCGACAATTCCCGCATGCGGCTGTTATTGCCTCCTGCAAGGATAATCCCGATTGCCTTCATGACTGCTCACCATCCTTTGCTCTGATCACCTGTCCACTTTCAAGAATTCCTTCCGGATAATCCTCTGCTGTAGTAATTCCTGAAATTGCAGTGTTTCTTCCTATCTTAACATTGTCCGGTATGACACTCTGTTCTCCGATCGTAGCAAGTCCAAATGCGTAAACAGCAGGTTTAAATACATTCTTTGCTTCTTCTCCGCATCCAACAACAGTATTATTTCCAATCGTGACGTCCTCTGCTATGATTGCCCTGTCTAGAACAGAGTTCTCTCCGATCACAGAATTCCGCATGATAATGGAATCTCTTACTACCGTTCCCTTTCCGATCACAACATTCGGTCCGATCACGGAATGATATACTTCACCATAAATCTCCGTTCCCTCTCCGATCAGACAGCAATCCGTCACTGCATCTTCTGCAATATACTGCGGCGGAATGATATCTCCCCTTGTATAAATCCTCCAGTATTCTTCATACAGGTTAAACTCCGGAACAATGTCGATCAGTTCCATATTCGCTTCCCAGTAGGAACCCAGAGTTCCTACATCCTTCCAGTAGCCATTATACTCGTAGGCAAAAAGTCTCTGCCCTTTGTCTTTACAGTAAGGAAGGATATGCTTACCAAAATCACAGTTACTCTGTGCTTTCAGTGCCAGCAGAGCTTCCTTCAATACCGGCCAGCTGAATATGTAAATTCCCATGGAAGCCAGATTACTGCTCGGCTTCTCCGGTTTCTCCTCGAATTCCCTCACACGTCCCTTCTCATCCGTCACCATAATCCCGAATCGGCTTGCTTCTTCCATCGGAACAGGCATACATGCAATCGTAATATCCGCTTTATTTGCCTTATGGAAATTCAGCATTATCTCATAGTCCATCTTATAAATGTGATCCCCGGAAAGGATCAGCACATAATCCGGATTGTACTGTTCCATGTAATCAAGATTCTGGAAGATTGCATTCGCTGTTCCGGTATACCATTCACTGTTGTCACTCCGCTCATACGGAGGAAGCACAGTCACACCGCCTTCATTTCGATCCAGATCCCACGGGATTCCAATTCCGATATGTGTGTTCAGACGCAGTGGCTGATACTGAGTCAGAACTCCCACTGTATCAATGCCTGAATTAATACAGTTACTCAGCGGAAAATCTATGATACGATATTTTCCCCCAAAGGCGACCGCTGGTTTTGCTACTTTAGCTGTCAATACTCCAAGTCTGCTGCCCTGACCGCCCGCCAGAAGCATGGCAATCATTTCTTTCTTGATCATGCACTCACCTCTTGTTATATTTGATTTCCTAATTATATCATATCTCCCCAGATTAGTGAACATTATTTACAATTTTCTTGTATTAATTTTATTTTTTTTATATTTATTGCACACCTTTTCTTTATTTTCCGAACCATATCTCATTTTTCTATGTGAATTATGCACAATTTCTCAATTTTCACGCCGTATTTTTTCTATCATCAAAACTTGGACTTTTCATTTTTATCTACAAGAGGTATAATATTTAAAAATAAGAAGTAACTCTTCAGCAAAAATAAGGAGATTTTTATTATGTATCAGATAGACTTTCACAAACCAATCGCCGTCCATTTTATTGGTATTGGCGGAATCAGCATGAGCGGACTGGCCGAAGTTCTCCTGGAGGAGGGCTTTACCATCTCCGGTTCCGACTCTAAAAAAAGCCCGCTGACCACCCTTCTTGAAAGCAAGGGTGCAACTCTCTACTATGGACAGCGTGCTTCCAACATTAAGGATTCTGTTGATGTCGTTGTCTATACAGCAGCAATCCATCCGGACAACCCTGAATTTTCCTGTGCAAAGGAAAAAGGAATCCCAATGCTCACCAGGGCACAGCTTCTCGGACAGATCATGCGCAACTACGATACCCCGATCGCTGTATCCGGAACTCACGGAAAGACTACTACCACTTCCATGATCTCTCATATTCTTCTTAAAGGAGGCTGTGATCCTACCATCAGTGTCGGCGGTATCCTTCCGGCAATCGGAGGAAACATCCGTGTCGGTAATTCAGAGACCTTCCTTACCGAAGCATGCGAATACACCAACAGCTTCTTAAGCTTTTTCCCAAAGATCAGTATTATCCTCAATATAGATGCTGATCATCTGGATTTCTTTAAGGATATTGATGACATCCGTCATTCTTTCCGCAGATTTGCTGAGCTTCTTCCGGCAGACGGCGCACTGATCATCAATGCCGACACTCCGAAATACGAGGAGATCATAAAGGAGCTTCCATGTAAGGTCATCACCTACAGTCTGGAGAAAGAAGCAGATTACACTGCCGACAATATCACTTATGATGAATTCGGACACGCTTCCTTCTGTGTACTCCATAACGGCAGTCCAATCGGAACCTGCTCTCTCAAAGTTCCGGGAATCCACAATGTTTCCAACGCACTGGCCTCCATTGCCTGCGGACAGCTCCTTGATCTTTCTGATGATGTTATTTTTGAGGGACTTAAGAGCTTTACCGGAACAGACCGAAGATTCCAGTACAAGGGACAGATCGGCGGAGTCACGATCATTGATGATTATGCACATCATCCAACAGAAATCGAGGCAACTCTCCACGCTGCAAAGAATTATCCACATAAAAAAATCTGGTGTGTATTCCAGCCGCATACTTATACCCGTACCAAGGCTCTCCTTCCTGAATTTGCCAAAGCTCTTTCCCTGGCAGACCATGTTGTCCTTGCTGACATCTATGCAGCCAGAGAAACGGATAACCTCGGGATTTCCTCCGCTGATCTCCAGAAACTGATTGCGGATCTTGGTACTCCATGTGAATATTTCCCAACCTTCGATGAAATCGAAAACTTTTTACTCGAGAATTGTACACAGGGTGACCTGTTGATAACTATGGGGGCCGGAGACGTTGTAAATATTGGAGAACAGCTTCTCGGAAAGTAAGTTATCCACATTATCCACATGCTTATGCACATTTTTAATGCCACATAGCATGTGGATTTTTATTACTCTTTGTCGTTTACATAAGTGTATATGCAGCCATTTCAAAATCCTTTATTTTATGCGTTTTTTCGACATTTATCCTGGTTGCAGATAATTTTATTACTGTTTTTCTTTCCACATTATCCACATTATCCACATTTTATTGTGGAAATCTTTCGCAGCAAAATACCCTATTCTCATTTGAAAAAGGTTGTGCTATAATCCAATTGTTCCAATCTGCCGTTGTTTTGACGGCATATAACCGGAATTTTCTTAGAAAGTGAGCGATATTTCATGGCAACGATCACATTACAGAACTCCTCCCTTATGGAGGTCACGATTTTATCGAACACATTTATTGACAATTATATGCCGGAGGCAAATGGAGAGTTCGTCAAAGTATATATCTACCTTTTACGTTCACTCTCCAATGCTCCGGTTTCTTTCAGTCTGGAGCAGATGGCAGATCGTCTGCTGTGTACCGAGAGAGATATTCTCCGTGCACTGAAATACTGGGCAAAGCAGGAGTTGATCGCCCTTGATTTCACAGACAGCAATAAACTCTGCGGTATCGTGCTGCTCTCTCCCGACGGACAGAAGCAGACAGTTTCTTCTGTTTCCGCCTCCCGGGAAACTGCTTCCGCAGCAGAACAGCCGGCAGTTTCATCAGCGTCAGTGTCAGTTTCCGCTCCTGAAACTTCCACAGACGAAGCCTCTGTTAAGCAGAAGCAGGAACTGACGCCTGACCGGATCCGTGAACTGAAACAGAATGAAGAGATCATTCAGATTCTTTACATTGCCGAACAGTATCTTGGCAAGACCCTGACTCCTACCGAAAGCCAGAAGCTGCTTTTCTTTTATGACGGACTGGGGCTGAGTGCAGATCTTATCGAGTATCTCCTTGAGTACTGCGTCAGTCATAATCATAAGAGCATCCGTTATATTGAGAAAGTTGCCATTGCCTGGGCAGAAAACGGAGTCACCACTGTTGAGCAGGCAAAACAATCCTGCTCCCGCTATAGTCGGGAATACTTCGCTATTCTTAAAGCACTGGGGATCACTAACCGTAATCCTGTTGAGACAGAGGTTACACTTATGGATACCTGGCTTAAAACCTACGGTTTTTCCATGGAGATCATTCAGGAGGCATGCAGCCGCACTGTACTCCAGACCGGCCAGGCGAGTTTCCAGTATACAGACAAGATTCTTGAGGGATGGAAGAAAAAAGAGGTCAGAACTCTCGATGATATCCGCTCTCTGGACAGTGAACATCAGAAACGCCGCCAGAACAAAAAAAATGCCAGGAAACCGGCCGCACCTGCTTCTAATAACCGTTTCAACAATTTTCAGCAGCGAGAGTATGATTTTGATGAATACGAAAAGCATCTGCTGAATCAATAGACAGAACGTAACTGTTCACTCCGTTCGCAGTAACGACAGTACTTATCTGATTTTCAAAGGAGATAACGTGGCTTTACAAAATTTTCAATATGATACCATCATGAGAGAATACAGCCGTCGTCAGTCTGAGGTACAGCGTGCCCTGGAGGAACGGCGCAGGGAAGCATATTCCAAAGTTCCAAGACTTTTGGAGATTGACCAGGAAGTGGCATCTTTGAGTGCCCGCAAGGCTCGTGCCCTGCTGCTCGGACAGCCTGCTTCGATCGAAGAACTGCGTCAGGAAGTCGCCGCACTTGCCAAAGAGCGGATCTCTCTTCTTAAGGCAAACGGCTTTCCTGCCGATTACCTGAGACCGCATTATTTCTGCCGCGAATGCCAGGATACCGGCTATACTGACGGACACCGCAAGTGTTCCTGTTTCAAAAAAGCCGAGATTGAGCTTCTTTATACACAGTCCAATCTCACAGAGATTCTCAAAAAAGAAAATTTTGAACACTTTTCTTTTGACTGGTATTCTGATACAATAAAAAATGAAGCAACAGGATTAACCGCCCGCCAGACAGCACAGCGGGCCTATGACACCGCCTGGAATTTTGTGCAGGACTTTGATTCCCGTTTCCAGAATCTGTTTTTTTACGGCAGCACCGGCGTCGGGAAGACCTTTCTTTCCCACTGCATCGCCAATGCACTTCTGGAAAGTTCTCACTGCGTTTTGTATTTTTCTGCGTTTGACCTGTTTGACAGCATGGCTCAGACGGCTTTTTCCAGAAAATCCGAGACAGCTCCGGGCGAGAATTTCATCCTTGACTGTGATCTGTTGATCATTGATGATCTGGGCACAGAGCTTACCAACAGCTTTGTATCCTCTCAGTTATTTTTATGCATCAACGAGCGTATTGCTCGACGTAAATCAACGGTCATTTCAACCAATCTGACACTGGAGGATTTTTCATCCACCTATTCCGAGAGAACTTTTTCCCGGATTGCAAGTAACTATCAGATGGTGAAGCTGATCGGCAAAGACATCCGAATACAGAAAATATTTTTAGGAGGAAAATAAAGATGGCACAGTTAAACAACAAGGAGCTGACTACACTTCCGGTGGGAAGACTGGGACTCATCCCTCTGGAAAGTTGTCGCCCCCTTGGCGAAAAGGTCAATGAATGGCTTGTAAAATGGAGAAACGAAAGAGAACATGAAGAGATGAGATCTTTCGCATTTGAAGGATATCAGCGCGATTCCTATATTGTCAACGCCAAAACACCTCGTTTTGGTTCCGGTGAAGGTAAAGGTGAGGTCAACGAATCTGTTCGTGGTGATGATATCTATCTTATGGTGGATGTAACAAACTACAGCCTGACCTACCGCATCAGCGGATTCACTAACCTGATGTCACCAGATGACCACTTCCAGGATCTGAAGCGTGTGATTGCAGCTATCGGCGGTAAGGCACGCCGTATCAACGTTATCATGCCATACCTTTATGAGAGCCGCCAGAGCAAGCGTACCGGCCGTGAATCCCTGGACTGTGCTTCTGCACTTCAGGAACTGACCGGCATGGGCGTAGAAAACATCATCACCTTTGATGCACACGATGCCCGTGTACAGAACGCTACACCTCTTCACGGTTTTGAGACCATCCAGCCTGCTTACCAGTTTATCAAGGCTCTTCTCAAACATGAGGAAGGACTCCATATCGACAATGAACATTTCATGATCATCAGCCCGGATGAGGGAAGCATGAGAAGAGCGATCTATCTTGCCAACGTTCTTGGTGTGGACATGGGTATGTACTACAGACGACTGGATTACACACGCAAGGTAAACGGACGTCACCCGATCGCCGCTTACGAATTCCTCGGACCAAAGCTTGAAGGCAAGGATGTCATCCTTATTGACGACATGATCTCCTCCGGCTACAGTATTCTTGAGATTGCATCTCTGCTTAAGAAACGTGGTGCAGGAAGAATCTACATCTGTTCAACCTTCGGTTTCTTCACAGATGGTCTTGAGAAATTTGATGATGCGGCAAGAAACGGAATTTTTGATAAGCTTCTTACTACCAACCTTATCTATCAGACTCCGGAACTCCTGGCAAAACCATACTATATCAGCTGTGATATGAGTAAATACATCGCACTGATCATTGACACTCTGAATCATGATATGTCTATCAGTCATCTGTTGAACCCTGCTGACCGAATTAAACGCTGTGTTGCAAATTATATGGCTCAGAGCGAAGAAAAATAATTACCACTTATTTTTCCTGCTATAAAGCGAAAAAACTCCCCACAGAAAAGATGCATCAAACATCTTTCCTGTGGGGAGTTTTATTGTTATGCTTCTGCTTCATCCTGCCGCTCATTCGACTGTTTCTTATCAGCAAGCTCCTGAATTACAGACATTGCCAGATTCAGGGAATCTATTTCTATCTCCTCTGCAATCGGAAGATATGTATAATCCTCAATTTCCTGATATTCTTCCATACGGTTTGACAGAAGCGTTTCTTTTTCTCTGATCTCGTCATCGAGATTCTCTTTGCCTGTCTGCAGGCGGTCATGCCGGTCAAGGAACCTCTTCTTGACTCTCCTGCACTTCTCAAGTTCACGGATCGTTTTCATGTAGAAAAACATCTCCAGAAGGAAAAGACAGATTCCTCCGGCTGCAGTTACAGCTGCCAGCATAGTTTCTTTAAAATGAATTCCAAAAATCAATGCACCTGCTAGGAACAGGATAATCGTCATACAGATTCCTGCGTTCTGTATCTGATTCTTACGCTCAAGGGTATGGATATGTTCCTCTGTCAGTCCTTCTCCATGAACTCCCTCCAGTTTTCGAAGAGAATCCTCCTTTACACGCATCTCCGTTCTCTGCTCTTCCAGTTCATGGATTTCTCTGTTCAGCTGTTCAATGGAACGACGTAGCTTTTGTTTTTCTGCAAGATCTTCTTTATTGCGACGCTCCACCTGCACCTGATATCCCTTACGTGACATCTTGAGCATCTGCAGGATCCGTCCAAGGTCTTTCTGCTGTGCATCCTGCATCACTCTTCCATTTACAAGAACAGATGCATTCAAAAGTGCCTGAAGGCCATGATACAGTGCCTTCCCCTCTGCCACAGGTCTGTGTCCAGGGTCTTTGAATCTTTCAATGTAATCTCCGATCAGGGTTCCTTTGTACTGTTCCTCCAATTTCTCGATATCATATGCCGGACGGGATTCATCCAGAACCTCCACAATGTTTCCCATTGTTTTGAGACGTTCTGCCAGAAGAAGGCTTCCCGGAGAACGCGTTCCCTGTATGATAACATGGTATATATTCTTTCCACCGCGCTTCATGATCTCATTACGCAGCATTTCTTCCAGAGTATACTGTGTGACACCCTCTTTGACCGTCAGATAAAGGTTCTGATAAGAACGAGAAGCAAATGGTACAAAACGTGTTCTGACGGTACCCTGATCATAGGTTCCTTCTATATAACCATGTTCTCCCAGATCATTTCTGTCAACAGGCTCCAGCGCACCCGGATACAGGCACCAGTCCTTAAACAGATTCTGATACTGATGTCGGTGCCCCAGTGCAATATAGTCAAATCCACCCTCTGCCAGTTTACGGGAATCCAATGGTATATGCTGCTCATCTCCTCCATGAGCCATCAGAACATGAAATCCTCTTTTGTCAGATTTTTTCCAGTCATCATACAGTGCTTCATGAATCTCCCGATGTTCATAGCTCAGTCCATATACATAGATATTTTGATCCGGAATTTCAATGCAGGTTCGATTTTCTTCCTTAAAAAAGGATACATTCTGATTCCATTGAAAGGTCCGATAAAAAGAATTTTCCCTGATGTAGTCATTGTCTCCTGCCATAAGAAAAATTCTGGTATTCGGAATCGTGGCAAAAAGGTCATTTATCTCTCTCAGCTCACTCAAAAGCGGTTGTCGGTGAAAGAGATCTCCGGCTATAAATAGCAAATCCACCGGGCTTTTGCGTATTGCTGCAATTACCCGGCGGAACGTTTCCCAGATTTCTTCTTCCCGCTCGCGACTCCACGGACAGCCTCTGTCAGGCACTGCTCCAAGGTGTACATCTGCAAGATGAATAAATCTTATCATTTAATTATTACTCCTTATAAATCACAATTATTTACAGTTCTCGGGAACGGAATCACATCACGGATGTTGCCCATTCCTGTCAGATACATTACACAACGCTCAAATCCAAGGCCATATCCGGAATGACGGGTAGAACCATATTTGCGAAGATCCATATAGAACTGATACTCCTCAGCTTTGAGTCCAAGCTCTTCCATACGGGTTCTGAGTTTCTCATAGTCGTCCTCTCTCTGGCTTCCTCCGATGATCTCACCGATTCCCGGAACGAGGCAGTCCATAGCAGCAACTGTCTTGCCGTCTTCGTTCTGCTTCATGTAGAAGGCCTTGATCTCCTTCGGATAATCTGTAACGAATACCGGTTTCTTAAAGATCTGCTCTGTCAGATAACGCTCATGCTCTGTCTGAAGATCGCATCCCCAGAATACCTTATAATCAAATTTGTCGTTGTTTTTCTCCAGAATCTCGATTGCTTCTGTGTAAGTTACGTGTCCGAATTCTGAGTTTACCACATGGTTCAGACGATCCAGAAGACCCTTGTCAACGAAGGAATTGAAGAAATTCATTTCCTCCGGAGCATTCTCAAGTACATAACGGATCACATATTTGAGCATTTCCTCTGCAAGATCCATGTTGTCATTCAAATCTGCGAATGCACACTCCGGCTCGATCATCCAGAACTCAGCTGCATGACGTGTGGTATTGGAATTTTCTGCACGGAAAGTCGGTCCAAATGTATAAATATTGCGGAATGCCTGTGCATAGGTCTCACCATTGAGCTGTCCGCTTACGGTAAGGTTTGTCTCTTTGCCGAAGAAGTCCTGGCTGTAATCTACGGTACCATCCTCGTTCAGAGGCGGGTTCTTCATATCCAGTGTAGTTACCTGGAACATCTCACCTGCACCCTCACAGTCGCTTCCTGTGATCAGTGGTGTGTGTACATAGACAAATCCCTTCTCCTGGAAGAATTTGTGGATCGCATAAGCACACAGAGAACGTACACGGAATACTGCCTGGAAGGTGTTGGTTCTCGGTCTTAAATGTGTCATTGTTCTTAAGTATTCCAGAGTGTGGCGTTTCTTCTGAAGCGGATAATCCGGAGCAGATGCACCCTCTACCTGTACTTCCTCTGCCTGAATCTCAAACGGCTGCTTTGCCTCCGGTGTCGGAACCAAAGTTCCCTTAACGATGATGGCTGCACCGACATTTAATTTACTGATCTCAGCAAAGTTTGCCATTGTATCATGATATACAATCTGAAGTGTCTCAAAATAGCTTCCATCATGAAGGACAATAAATCCAAATGCCTTGGAACCACGGACGCTGCGAACCCAGCCTCCTACTGTCACTTCCTGATTCATATATTCTTCTCTGTTCTTGTAAATTTCTCTTACAGTTGTAAGCTTCATAATCTGTTACCTCTCTGTTTTTTTCAATTCTCATCCAATTGATTTCTAGTATAGACTATTCACCAGATTACTGCAAGAAGTAAATACGAGAGATCACGGGTTTTTATTTCCATGCAAGCATATTCTGAAGTTTATATCCGTCTGTCATATCATAAGAACTGATTCCATTCTCTGTGACAAGATAAAAAGTATCATCGATATAAACACCTCGCAGAGATCGGTACTCACTGGTACTGAGCGTATCATCAAACAGTCCGCTCAGTGCAGGATTCAGATATGCATCCGGCTCAAATCCCTCCTCCTCACTGTAGGAAAGCAGTCCGTAATAATACTGTTTATCTGTATCATAATAATCTCCTGCAACGGAGTTTTTATACATTCCATATGCAAAACCAAACAGATTCCTGCCCGGTGATACAAGGATTGCACGATAATTCGAGAGTGCGTCACAGACAGATACATTTTTGAGAACGATTCTGTCTATTTCTTTTACATCCGAAGGATCTGAGATATCAAACATAGAACATTTCAGCCCTTCTGTGCTGCCTGTATCCGGATCTGTCTCCCATCCAATGCCAAGCAGTCTGTTTTCCCCATAGAAATGCAGGTACTCAGAGAAACCTGTGATCTTGAGTTCACCGAGAATTTTGGGATTTTCCGGATCAGAGAGATCGGCAGAAAACAGAGGATCTGTATTTTCATATGTGACAAAATATCCTGTTTTTCCCATAAAACGAGCCGATTTAATCTCCTCATTTTCTGCAAGATTTTCAATCTTTCCAACGGTTTTCATATCTTTATCAAGGACGTAAAGGCCGTTCGTCCTGTGATATTCGCTGTAGTCCTTGTTCCATCCTGCTGTTGTTGTCACTACCCGGAGATGTCCGTCATATTCATCCATAGAGAAATTATTATTAAGTTCTCCGGAAACGGAACCTGTACCTCCCTCTGTAAACACTCCGTCCTCATAACCGATGCGGATAATTTCTGTCTGCAGACTGCTGTCGTCCGATATATTCCAGCCGGGAACCGCAGAATAAATATTGTTTTCACTTACATAAAAAATATCTGCACCGCTGATAACTGCCATGCTGTCCGAAACCTGATCTGGCTTCTCGTCTGACACAGAAGAAACCACCAGATAATTTTTGCCATTGTAGGTATAATCCGTTGTATCTTCCGGCACCGGCAGATAGATGTGATCATACGCTATATAATCATCACCAATTCTTGGAATATACTTCACTTTTGCATCTGCACCTTCCGTGGTATCCGGTGCATATGAGGTGAACAGATAAATATTGTTTCCGTTTCTTCTGGATGAGAGATAGCTTCCATCCTGCTGGCAGCTTCCGGTCTTCTTCGGATTCTCACGATCAGAAAGATCATAAGTATCAACGGAAACCGTCGTCACCGGTACACTGTAGCTGGCACGTACCGCGTCATCCGAAGAAAGCTTTACCGTTCCCCTGTATGTGATATAAGTCTCCTGCTGATGGATTACCTGAAGGCTGTCACCTTTCAGATACATCTCCATATAATCCGCATTTCTGTCACCGGTAATCTCACTGACCAGTTTCATGGAAGCAGCCTCAACAATACGAATATCTCCTTTGCTGTCCATTGCATAAATATAACTTCCATCTGTCTTGACAATATCTGCCTCGTCCACATTTTCTTCCTGTGTATTGGTAGAAGAATGATCCGCGGCATCCATTTCGTCATATGTGTATCCAGGATCCATATTTCCGGTATCTTTGGAAGCCTCATTAGATGCTACTGAACCTGTTGTACTGTCACTGACTGCCTCTGCATCATATTCCACAAGATCGCCATCTGTGGATAGGATCCGTGCACCATCAGAAGCAGACCAGTCTGAATTCTCACTCTGCCATTTATGCAGAATATTATACAGAGATTCATAACTCTCAATATGTGCAAGACCGGCAACCGGAGGTATCTCCTTCTTTTCTGACTCTGTACTTTCTGTGCTTTCTTCACTTGCATCCTGCTTCGAAGAAGTATCTTCTGAAGTATCTTTTGGTTCTGTCATATTCTGCGGAGATGCTGTCTCTTCGCCTTCCTTCTCGGAAGGACTTTCTGTTTTTGTATCTGCACTGTCCTTCTCTGCTTCCTCTGTCTGTTTTTTTGCCTCTGTCCCCCAGTTTATAAGCATTGGCGTCACACCAAATGCCACCGCGCCGACCACAATAATCGCCGCCGCTGCCGCTATCATTTTCTTATGCTTCATTAATTTGTGTTCCGGCTCCGCTTTCTCCGTTAGTGGTTCTTTTCGGATCGAGCTTTTCCACTCCGGAATTTCTTCTTCATGAGAGTTATTCACCGGAGGCTTTTCCTCTGTGTGCTGCTCTGTGGATTTCTTTCGTATGTTTTTCCACTTCCTGTCTTCCGCCATTTATTCTGCTCCTTTCTGATATATTTCCCTTATATGATACGTTTACTTTGTTCCATTTATTTTACCATATCTTTCCTGCCCGTCTGTAAAATTTGTTACGAACAAAGTATTATTTCCAGACAAAAAGGACTCCGGCCTGTTCTAAACCGAAGTCCCTGTTTCTAAGATCATTTGTAACTGTTCAATATCCTCACAGTTATGATCATTTATTATTATTATAATGTTTCAATGAATCGCATAAATGCATCTCTGCCTTCCTGTGTGCATTTGTATACACCTGCATCTTCAAGAACATGTGTAAAGACAATTCCTACTTCTTTCTGAAGGATTTCATGGATATTGTCCTTGTTGATATCCTTGTACTTCGGCAAAAATTCTGCTGCCCAGTCAGCATGTTTCTCAATCTTTTCGTTGGAAGCGATATCCCTGCCCTCAAGAATATATTCTTCCAGAAGTTCCAGTTCTTCTTTCAGTCTTGCCGGAAGAACCGCAAGTCCCATAACCTCAATCAGACCAATGTTTTCTTTCTTGATATGATGATACTGTGCATGCGGATGATAAACGCCAAGTGGATGCTCGCTGGTTGTGATATTGTTTCTCAGTGTAAGATCAAGCTCATACATATCACCAACTTTACGTGCGATCGGCGTGATCGTGTTGTGTGGTTCTCCATCTGTCTCAGCAAAGATAAATGCCGCCTCATCTGTGTATCCTCTCCATACCTCCAGCACATGAGCTGCCAGATCTACCAGACGTTCTGAATCTTTGTGGCGGATACGAAGTACAGATAATGGCCATTTAACAATTCCTGCCTCCACGTCTTCAAATCCCGGAATGGTCACATGCTTCTCAATCGGTGCTTTTGCCATAGCAAACGTATAATGTCCGCCCTGGAAATGATCATGACTCAGAATAGAACCTCCAACGATTGGAAGATCTGCGTTGGAACCAAGGAAATAATGCGGAAAGAGCTTTACAAAATCAAACAGCTTGATAAATGTATTTCTCTCAATCTTCATTGGAGTATGCTTACTGTTGAATACGATACAGTGTTCATTGTAATATACATACGGCGAATATTGGAATCCCCATGGTGTGTCATTGACAGTGATCGGAATGATTCTGTGATTCTGTCTTGCAGGATGATTGACACGACCTGCATATCCTTCGTTTTCCGGACAGAGAAGACATTTCGGATAGCTGCTTGTCCTTGCATTCTTGGCCGCAGCGATCGCTTTAGGATCTTTTTCCGGTTTGGAAAGATTAATGGTAATATCGATATCTCCGTACGGACTTTCTACTTTCCATTTCTGGTCTTTTTTTACTCGATAACGGCGGATATAGTTACTGTCCTGACTCAGTTTATAGAAATAATCTGTGGCCTCCTCCGGGTTTTTCTCATACTTATCCCAGAATTCCTTCTGAACCTGTGCCGGGCGCGGCATCAGGCAGTTCATCAGTCTTGTATCAAAAAGATCACGGTAGACAACGCTGTCTTCTGTCAGATTCCTCTTTACCGCTTCATCCAGAAGCTCATTCAGAGTTTCTTCCAGATCTACATCAGTCGGTTTTTCTTCCGGCTCTGTAAATTCATCCTCGTGAAAAACATCAAGAAGAAGATTGATCGTGTAACTGCGCTCACACTCCGGTGTGAGTCCTGATTCAATTCCATACTGCACAAGTTTTGCAATACTGTTACTTAACATATGGTTGTCCCCCTGTCATTTTATATTTTTTTATAACTGTTCAGTACTCTCACAGTTACTACCTTCTGAACAGCTACATTTTTCGTATGACTTTCCGTTTATTTTTGCTCAAGATAAGTGATAAACATGTTTCCCGCATTCTTGAACAACGCAGTACTGTCGTTCATTCCATACGGCTTCACCTCTCCTGTAGACGGATCAAGTAAATAAGTATTGTACTGATCATATCCGACGATCACAACACTGGAATCTGATCCTGTTCTGGCTATCACAGCACGCTGTGCGCTTACCTCATAGAGTACATTTTCCAGAGAACATCCGGTCAGATCAGTAACTTTGGCACTGTCACCCAGACCATTCTGAAGATTCTGAACATCCAGAGACGCGGTACGGATGATCTCCGGAATATCTGTTGTGTTCAAGGTGATCTGTGTCTTCATATTTCCGCGCTCCCAGACATACTGCTGTGCACGGTTCAGTACAACTCCTGTCTGTTTATCAGCACGCTGAACTGCCTTTGCCGGATCGGTCCAGACGCTGTCCAGTCCACCTCCTGCATATACATAATAGACTTCCTCGACCGAGCTCTTGTCCACCTGAATATCTACTACCTTTTCTCCTGCGTTCCTTACCTTGGCATAAAGGATAAGAGGTTCCTCCGAAGACGGTGAATCTTCAAAGGTAAGCCGCACTATAACCCCCTGACGGCTTGAACTTGTCTGTTCCACACTGGTCTTATCTGTCGCAGCAGTGCTGTTATTCATAATATTGTCTTTTTTGACACCTTTATAAATATCACCGGACTTCTGCACAAGAGTAAATTCCATCAGAGTAGTACCAACGGTCACTCCTGCTACATACAACCCATCCTGATGATACTCTTTTTTTACTGTACCGTCAAAACCTTCTATCCTGAACGTAGTGATTCCGTCAATCATATATCCGGTTGCGTTCGGCAGTGTGTCGCCGTCCAGAACGATTCCATAAATCAGATCCTCATTCATGAAACCAAGAAGATCCAGTTTCTGAGATGCTTCCGGAGCAATTCTGCGTCTTTCCATCGTGTCAAAATCAATAAACTCAATCTGTCCGGCATAATCTCCGCTTTCAGATTTCCATGCCGCATGTGCATTCGTAACAGAAACACCAAAATCATCACTGTCAATATGATCTGCCAGAACTTCATAGGTATTTTCATCAATATTGATCTGATAAAGATTTCCTGCGATCATGATAAACAGCTGTCCGCTCTGATTTACATAAGACAGAGTTCCAAGGTCTTCCTGCAGAAACTCAAAGGACTCTGTGCATGGAATAAATACCTGTTCTTCTATTGCGCCCTGATCATTGTTATAATGATAAATTCCAACACCACTGTAACCTTCATGTGCACCACGATTCATGTAGCCATAAACCATAAAGTCCACATCTCCATTGTTCTCCACACTCAGAAGCTTAATATCATGCTCAACTCTCGCATCCCGAAAATCACTCTCTGTATCCTTGCGGAATGTAAATATTTCTACAAACTTACCTGTATCCGGTACATAACTCCAGATATCTCCATTCTGCGTAAACGCTGTCACGCTTCCGTCTTCATTTGTAAGATAATCTACATCTTTGCTTCGAACTCCCAGAAGAAGTCCACTGTTGCTGATCACAGAAAGAGATGGATCAAAAACCTCGGATGCAGACCGCTTAAAATCAAGCAGTCGGATTCTTGTCTCGTCATAACGCATTCTGTAAAAATCTGTCACAAGATAGTACTCTGTATTTCCATTTTCATTCTGTGCAGATATTTCATATTCTATAGAAATGCTCGCAGTCGTTTCATTGATATCCTTGATGACCGGAATCCCTGCTTTGGACAACTGCGGATTTAAATTTCCCCAGCTGATATCTGCCAGTGGAGAGTTGATATTTAATCCGGCGAAATTTCTGCTGGAAGCACTGTCGGATGTCTCCAGATAAGCAGCCAGATTGTCCGCCTGTGTCTTGTCCAGACTCATCTGCACAAAATCATCTGCAAATTTCGCATACTGTTCTGTATAAGTAGCTGATCTTGAAACCACTCTCGTATAATAATAGGCATCGCCATGATTGGTTGAAAGTGTGATCTGGAGAGAATACTCCTGATTCATCAGAAGTCCGGATGAAATTTCTATTTCTGTTCTCAGGTATCCGTCAGAACCCGTATCCAGACTTTTGATCGTGCGGTTCTCCATAACCTTGCTTCCGTCAGAAGTTCGGATTTCATAGGAAAGATTCCTGACCTTCGTATCATATGGATTTACCACAAGTGTTAATTTCTTTGTTGTATCCAGAGGTGTCACACTGTCCCTGACAAAATCTGCCTCCATCGGTTGTCTGTATCCGTACATACGGTTTGTGAGAACATCTCCAAACTGTACCATTACCTCCGGCAAAACAGCATCATTCATGTCCGAGCGGTCATCGGTTGTCTCATTATTCATAAGAAATGCGGTTCCGGCCACTCCCAGGATAAACACAACAAGAAGGACCAAAAACCTTTTGAAAAAATTTTTCATGGTTCTGGTGCTCCTTTCTTCCGTTCAAATCCCTGTGGATAAAGCAGCTTCTCCAGTGTCAGATCTGCATGTAGTGCTTCTGTCATTCTGGAAAGTTCATCTACTGACTTCTTCTTTCCGGTTTTGACCGCACGGATCATAAGATTCTTCGGTGTATGCTCCATATCGATAAACTCAAGGATCTGCGTGCGATATCCCCTGGATTCCAGAAGTTCTGCACGGATTCCGTCAGTCAGAAGTGCAGACAGACGTTCCTTAAGTATTCCATAACTGAGTACTGGTTTTAACAGCTCATTCTGTATTTTATCATTTAGTTCATGCTGGCAGCACGGTACAGAAAGAATAACCTCTGCCCCCCATTCAACTGCCTTTGCAAGTGCATAATCCGTTGCCCTGTCACACGCATGCAAAGTCACAACCATATCTACCTTCTGAACCCCATCATAGTCCGCAATATCGCCCTGCAGGAAATGTAGCTTCTCATAACCGTATTTCTGAGCAAGTCTGCTACATTTACTAATCACATCTGTCTTGAGATCCAGACCAATGATGTTCACATCATATCCCTTAAGTTCTCTCAGATAATAATACATGGCAAACGTAAGATAAGATTTACCGCAGCCAAAATCCAGAATGGTGATCTCCCGCTCCCTTGAAAGTGCCGGAAGTATATCCTCAATAAATTCCAGAAAACGATTGATCTGTTTAAATTTATCATAAGAGGACTGATGCACCTTGCCCTGCTCACTCATGACTCCAAGATCCACCAGAAATGGAACCGGTATTCCCTCTCGGAGAATATACTGTTTCACTCTGTTGTGAGCCATGATTTTCACCGGCTCCATCGGCGGATGCTGCTTTGTTTTCATAGTCTGCCTGCCTTTTTTGCTGATCAGGACAGACGCATCTCTATGCTGACCCTGAATCTGAAGCTGGGAAAAACCATTCTCAAGACAATCCCTGACATAAATGATAACCTCTTCCAGGGTATAGTTCTTATGGATTGCCTTCTGACCGACTGCTGCCGTAGCCTGATAGCAGACAGTACCTCTGATCTCCACAGGACGTATACGCACCTTTGACGGAATGTCATCACCTTTTTGCCTCTGTCCGCTCAAAACCGCCAACATCATTTCCTGGTCAAACTGTTCCTCCAAAAATTCCTGTAATGTTTTCATATTTTATTATAAATTCTTTCTATTCTGTATGCTCCATAACTGTTACTGTTCACAATACCACTTCAGACCGAATACACATAAAATCTCCATTTCATCACTTATAGAAGTGAATGTCTTCCCGGCTGAGATAATATCTGTGCCGTCTGCATCGTCTTCGACAGATCTCCTGACAGAGGAGAACCTGGATAAGCTCATCGAGAAACCCATCCGGAACACCCTGAGCCTTCATTTCACTCTCCACCTGTGCACGAATCTGCCGACATAACTGATACAGCATAAATTTATCCGGATATTCATCATAGAGTCTGCTTCCCTCATAGTCCAGAAGCCAACATTCTTTTTCTACTTTTTCCCGAATCCTGTCTGCTGCCTCCGGATAATAGGACTGCATCAGTGCAAACTCCTGTTCCTGTATCTGCTCTCCGCCATAAAAAGCGGGATTGGCATACGCTGTATAGAATGGAAAAAATCTGTCATCGTACATAAATTTCTCCTGTTTTTCCCATCATCTATAATAGTCTATGCCCCGCAGTCTATAGTGTGCAATTTCGGCTGAAAATCTGGCAGTATCAATCCTTAATCTGGTTCAGGATACGAAGTGTCATCTTTACGCAATGTTCCACTGCCAATGCCTCAAATGTCGGATAATCTACCTCTGCACTTCCGTCCGCCTTGTCAGAAATCGCACGCACTACAAGGAACGGAACATTGTTAAGGTAGGCAGCCTGTGCGATTGCTGCACCTTCCATCTCTACTGCACAGGCGTCAAAGTTCTTTATAATCTCATCCTTGACACCCTGATCTGCTACAAACTGATCTCCGGAGGCAATGCGTCCCTCATAAACTTCAATGTCAGGATTTACATCTCTGCATGCCTGCACTGCCAGCTTACGCAGAGTCTCATCACTTCTGAATGAAAAAGCTTCCATCTGCGGGATCTGTCCCACCGGATATCCAAATGCAACTGCATTCATATCATGATGTACAAGATCTGTGGAGATCACAAGATCCTCAATATTAATATCTGCATTCAGGCTTCCTGCAATACCAGTATTGATCACAGCCTCTGCCTCAAATTCATCAATCAGAATCTGTGTACACACTGCCGCATTTACCTTTCCAATACCGGAACGTACTACAACTACATTTTTGCCTTCAAGAGTTCCTGCATAAAATTCCATAGAAGCCCTGCGTGTGATCTCAACATTTTCCATACGTGCTTTAAGCTTCTCAACTTCTACTTCCATTGCTCCGATAATTCCAATACGTCTCATAATATCTGTTCTCCTCTATATAAAAGATAAAATAAATAATTTTCATAGTTAAAATCGTTTCAACTTTCATTATAACAAAAGTTCAGATTATATGGAAACCTTTTTTACTTTCTGTTATAATATTAAAAATAACTAAGGAGGAATTTTTTATGGTATATAAGACATCTGGCGTCTGTGCCAGCGCTATTTCTTTTGATATCGACGATGCCGGCAAGATCCGCGATGTGAAATTCCAGGGTGGATGCTCCGGAAATACACAGGGTGTTGCCCGCCTGGTAGAGGGCATGGATGCCAAAGAAGCAATCAGCCGACTGGAAGGAATCCGTTGTGGTTTCAAGCCAACTTCCTGTCCTGATCAGCTTGCAAAAGCATTAAAACAGAAATTAGGAGAGGCATAAAGCCTCTCCTAATTTATTAGAAAATAAATATCAGATATCATTTCTATCCCATTTATCACACAGCGACTGAATATCTCTGGTAAAACGATCCAGATCCTTGTTTGGAATGCCTTCGTTTTTGCGGATAACAGACATAAGTCTCTGTCCCATCGCAACCAGCTTCTGGAATGCCCTTGCCGCTTTGGTTGCCTTCGGAGATACAGAAGCTTTCGTAATGCGGATACCCTGAGCTTCATAAATACAGCTGTTCGCCCTGAGATCATAGATCGTGCCGCTGAAAGGAGCCATGGAATCCAGTCCCAGTTCTTCATTCAGACGACGGGCAAAAATCTCCGTCACCTCGTCATCCCCGTGAGTTACAAATACTTTCTTCGGTTTTCCCCCGAAAGCTTTGATCCAGTCTATCAGACCATTCACATCCGCATGACCACTGATTCCCGGCATCTGACAGATTTCTGCACTCACATGAACGGTTTCTCCAAAGAGCTTCACATCCTCAGCTCCCTCGATCAGAGATCTTCCAAGCGTTCCGATTGCCTGATATCCCACAAAAAGTATCGTATTCTTCTCATTCCATAAGTTATGTTTCAGATGATGCTTGATTCGACCTGCATCGCACATACCGCTGGCAGAAATGATCACCTTGCAGTCTTCATCATAGTTGATGGCCCTGGAGTCATCACTTGTGATCGATGTACGAAGTCCTGGAAACATCAGCGGGTTGATTCCCTTCTGTACCAGTGCGATTGCTTCCTCATCAAAACAGTCATACTGATGCTCATTAAAAATCGTTGTCGCTTCATTTGCCAGAGGACTGTCAACATAAACCTTAAAGTTATCATGCCCTTTGATACGATTTTCTTCCTTGATCTGGCGGATAAAATACAGCATTTCCTGTGTACGGCCGACTGCAAAGGAAGGAATTATAACATTTCCACCCCTGTCAAAGGTTCTCTGTATCACTTCCGAAAGAATCGCAACATAATCCGGGCGTTCTCCGTGGCTTCTGTCACCATAGGTAGACTCCATCACAACATAATCCGCATCATGAAGATAAGTCGGATCTTTGATCAGAGGCTGATGGAGATTTCCGATATCACCGGAAAAAACAATCTTTTTTTCTTCTCCGTCTTCCTGAATCGTCAGCTCAATGCTGGCAGACCCCAGAAGATGCCCCGCATCTACAAATCGTACAGAAATTCCCGGTGCCGGAGTGATTATTTTTTCATAAGGGCATGGTACAAAATTCTGTATAACGCCCATGGCATCTTCCATTGTATAAGCAGGCACAAATTCCGGTTTACCCTGCCGGCGTCCCTTACGGTTACGCCATTCCGCCTCGAACATCTGAATATGTGCACTGTCTCGAAGCATAATATCACAGAGATGGCAGGTCGCCTGCGTTGCATAGATCGGTCCCATAAAGCCCTTCGCATAAACAGCCGGCAGGTTTCCGGAATGATCCATGTGTGCATGTGTCAGAAGTGCAAAATCCAGATCCCCCGGATTGACCGGAATCTCCTGATTCTGATAGTAGTCCGGTCCCTGTTCCATGCCACAGTCTACCAGAAACTTCTTTCCTGCTGCTTCCAGATAATAACAGCTGCCAGTAACTTCGTGTGTCGCCCCAATAAAGGTAATCTTCATATGAGAACCCCCTTTTTCTGACAATTTTGCCAATACATTTTAGTTGTAATTATTATACACGATACAGCAGCTTTTTAACAGTCTCCACACACAAAAACGAGATGAAATTTTTATAAATTCCATCCCGTTTCTGTGTGTGTTGTGTGTGTATATTGTTTTTATCGAGTCGAATATTTTCCCATATATTCTCGACGACTGCAAGCACTTCGCGCCAGTTGAAAGGTAACGGATGTTTACTACGGCTTATTTTATGTTTCTGTCATCCCCCTGGAACGCACCCATGCTTCGCTATTCAGTTGTAATGGTACTGCTTAATATTTTTCTTTTTCTGCTGTCAGCAGAAAGATTATTTCACCATGATGCCCTGAGTCAGAGTAGAGGTTGATTCTTTCAGGCCTCCGTTGCTTGCTGCATGGTAGCCGCGTACCCGGTAATAGGTACCGCTTGGAACTGCAACATCTAATGTACGCTGCAGATTTGTTGTATTGTTTCCGGTAAATTCCCAATATTTATACGTTCCATAACTGCCATTTACCTTACGTTCCAAATACAAATATAAATATACTTTGCTGCATTTCTTATGACATTGGGTCAAACCATAAATTGCAATCTCATTACTTGCTATTTTTTTGATTTTTACACTGCCAAAATTTAAATTCGTCCCTCTAAGCAGGCTATAACTGGTGTCTTCCGCGAAATCTTCTGTTGTCTCTTCAGAGGTAATTTCATCCGCACCTTCTTCCTCATCCAAAATCGCATCTATCAGACTGTCAGACTGTGCAAATACCGACTGAGAGCTGCATGCCATAAGTAACCCAGCCGTCATACCAGCTGCCAATATTTGTTTCCACTTCTTTGCCATTCTCACTTCCTTTCTGTCGTAAACAACCCTTACACTATTAATACGACGAAAAAAAGCAAAAATCACGCTAAAATTTCATTTTTTCAATTATTTTTTTTAAATCCTCAATATCCATCCTTCCTGATAAACAATAAATTTCTGAATCTATACTCCATTCCGCCGAATAGCACTCCTTTTCATCCACATCTTCTATCTTGCTAATTGAAACCTGTATTCCCTCCTCGTTCACTACTATTGTTTCTGCCTCATCACCATGTCTACTATTCATTTTGCTTTCAGAGCTTTCATCCTGCTTATCAACATATAATACTATTACATTATCATGATAACTATATTCTATCCATGCAATGGATGTGAGTTCATCGATTGTATACTGTGAAAATTCAAACCCATACGGCCTGTAATAAAACCTCGGCATTTCTATCCCCAGTTTCTCTTCTATATCCGCAATTGCCTTGTCCTCGTCAAGATTCGCGTTCTCATTACTGTCATCATTATAATTTACCGTCTTCGTATCATCCCCACTCCAGATCCTCATACTATTCACCAGATACTTCCGGTTTGCCTCACTGGTCATGCTCGCAGCAAATATACATGCCAAAGCAACCGCCGCCATCCCCACGACTTTTCCAAGCTGATGCCACCTGACTTCTGTTTTTCTGCTTTTGATCTCAATGATTTTTGAATCTGAAGCTTCATGCTCTGCATTTTCCTTTTTTTCTCTCTCAAACCGACGCAGCAGTTCCTGATAAGAATCCTTGACTTCTTCATCTGTGAACACCAGATTTTCTACATCTTTGTCCGCAAAAAGTGCTTCTTCTATCTGCTTTTCTCTCTCTATAAATTCTTCCCTGAGTATCTTCTGAAACATTTCATCATCTATATCATCCCGCAGATCCGGGTTATTTCCCAATGCGTTTTTTTTGTTATTTTCAAACTCTTTTTTCATAAGTAATTCTCCAGCCAATGGGATATCCTGATAAATCGTTTCTGTAAACAGAGTTCCTGAGCAGTTACCTATCATAACTGTTCACAGTAACTACTTATCCTCTTATACTGTATCTTTCCTTGACAATTCTGCCCTTGTGGTTCATAGTTATTGATAATAAAAAAGATTTTTCAGGAGGATTTCCCATGAAGCATATTATTCTTACCGGCGGTGGTACTGCCGGACATGTCACCCCAAACATAGCCCTGATCCCGACACTTAAAGAAGCCGGATATCAGATATCTTATATCGGTTCCTATAATGGAATCGAACGTAAACTGATTGAAGAACTCGGAATTCCATATTACGGGATTTCTTCTGGTAAACTGAGACGTTACTTTGACCCTAAGAACTTCTCCGATCCGTTCCGTGTTCTCAAAGGATTTCATGAAGCCAGAAAGCTTCTCAAACAACTGAAACCCGATGTTGTATTTTCAAAGGGAGGGTTTGTTACCGTCCCTGTTGTTATCGCTGCAAAGCGTTGTAAAATCCCAGCAATCATCCATGAGTCTGATATGACTCCCGGACTTGCCAACAAACTGTGTATTCCATCCGCTGTCAAAGTGTGCTGTAACTTTCCTGAAACAGTCAGCTCTCTGCCAAAGGACAAGGCTGTTCTCACTGGAACACCGATCCGTCAGGAATTGCTAAACGGTAATAAAGAGGCCGGCCGTCAGTTCTGTGGTTTCACTGCTGATAAACCAGTCCTTATGATCATCGGTGGAAGTCTTGGTGCTGCCTCGGTTAATGACCATGTCCGCAAGATCCTTCCAGAACTTCTGAAGGATTTCCAGGTGATCCATCTGTGCGGTAAGGGAAAAATGGACGAAAAACTGACCGGTACTGCCGGATATGTTCAATACGAATATATCAAAGACGAACTGCCGGATCTCTTTGCCCTGGCAGACGTTGTGATTTCCCGTGCAGGAGCTAATGCAATCTGTGAGATCAGTGCTCTCCATAAACCAAATCTCCTGATCCCGCTGTCCGCCAATGCAAGCCGTGGTGACCAGATTCTGAATGCCCGTTCCTTCGAAAAACAGGGATACAGCATGGTTCTTGAAGAGGAGGAGATTACCGATCAGAAGCTTCTTGACACCATTCATCAGCTTTATGATAACCGCCTTTCCTTCGAAGAAGCCATGGCAAAAAGCAAACAGATGGATTCTATCCATCACATCGTTTCTCTTATTGAAGGATGTGTCTCATCAAAGTAAATGACAGATAGTAACTGTGAGGGTACTGAACAGTTACGACAGATATTTTACGCAGACTACCCGCTTTAGGGTTGTCTGCGTATTTTTTTAAGTTTCTCTTTCATCCACGCCTTCGCCCTGAAGTTACGATTATTAACCGCATTTCTGCTGATTCCATACTCCTTCGCTACCACATCCGGTGGTTCTCCATAAACCTGTGTCCTGAGCAGGATTTCGTAACTTACAGGATTCTCTCTCCGGAGCATCTCCAGTGCACGATTCCTGTCCGCCTTATCTTCTAATTCGAGGATAACAGCTTCCGGATTAGCCTTCTCGTCTATAATCTCCTCGCCGTTATCCTCATCGTCAATAATACACATTTCATGTCTGTTACAGGAACGTTTCAGATAATCAAGACATACCTTTCTGGTTTTATTATGAACCTTGGCTCTTAAACATTCTTCATCAGAATAATCCAGTTTGTCCTCTTCTTTCAGAAAGTACATAAATACCTCCTGTGCAATATCCTTGGATATGTTCTTTTCCTTTACGATCCTGTAGGCAATGTTTGCTGAGAATTCAAATAAAGTATCATAGAAATCTGTAAAATTCTCAACCATATCTTTTGCGTCATCCTGACATTTTTATTTTACTTTTGCCAGAATTTCCTCTTTCTCTTCATCTGTCAGTTTTCCCGGTTTCCAGGTAATTCCAACATTATCTCCCTCATATCTTGGAATCAGATGCATATGAAAATGAAATACGGTCTGACCTGCGATTTCTCCGTTATTCTGTACAATATTAAAACCATCACAGTTCAGTCCGTCTCTGAGTCTGGCTGCCATATGTTTTGCAAGAATCATTGCCTTTCCTGCTGTTTCGTCCGGAAGTTCATAAATATCAGCTGCGTGAGCCTTCGGAAGAATCAGGGCATGTCCCTTGCTTGCCGGTCCCAGATCCAGGATCACCCGGAAATCTTCGTCCTCATATAAAGTAGCTGACGGAATCTCTCCATTTGCGATTTTACAAAAAATACAATTTTCCATGATCAATTTCTCCTTTATTTTATAGTGTTTTCTAGCTCTATTGTGACGTATTTTGACGATTTTTTCAATACGAAATTTGTTGCCGCCTGCATTTTACAATGCTACACTTGACATGAGGTGACAGATTATGAAAGAAAAAATCGATTCCGCAAAACATACAGAACAAATTAAAATCCTGTTTTCCAGGTTTTCGCATGAACTGAGAAATCCACTGGCACTTCTCTCCAGTGAACTGCAGCTTCTCGCTTCCTCCCACCCTCAACTCTCCAACGATGAACAGTGGGAAAACATACTCGAAAATCTGGAATATATCCATGCACTGCTGGATGACATGTCGCGATACCAGAATGCAGGACAGCTTTCTCTTGTTTTAACTGACTTAAGTCCCTGCTTAAACGAAATATCAAGGTCTTTTCGCCCTGTTCTGAAATATCTGGAAATCGAATTTAAAACGGACATCCCCGATAATCTCCCAAAATTATCTCTGGATCCCCTGAAAATCCGACAGGTATTTCTAAATCTTCTTCGCAACGCTCAGGAATCCATCAGCCATACACATGGAAGCATCTGTTTTCGTGCCGAATCCACTGCTCAATATGTACATATTTCTGTTCAGGATAACGGATGCGGCATGACCCCATCTCAAAAATCGCGGATATTTGAACCTTTCATAACCTATAAGTCCGGCGGCACAGGCCTCGGACTTTCTGTCGCCAGACAGATTATTGAAGCACATCACGGTTCCATAAAAGTTGAAAGTGCTCCCGGTATCGGAAGCACTTTTCATGTATATATTCCTCTGGATCCTGAAGGATGCCAGAACAGGACTGCCAGTACAAAACCTGCAAGCAGACCACCTATATGAGCGGCATTGTCCACACCTGAACTGGTGAAGCCAAAATAGAGGGAAAATGCTGCCATCACTAGGATCTGTCTCATGGACAGATCACCCAGCCATCCTTTATTTCGAATCACTATATAGATCATGGCACCCATTACTGCAAAAACTGCACCGGACGCACCGGCAGACACAGAAAACTCCTGCATCTTTAATTCCAGAAACAATGATACCACGTTTCCTGCTATTCCGCCCAGCAGATAGATCAGAAGGAAACGTATTTTGCCGATCACCCGTTCCAGACGGCTGCCAAGCACAAACAATACCAACATATTATTAACAAGATGTTCAATTCCAAAATGAAGAAACATAGAAGTAAACAAACGATAGACCTCTCCATTTTGTATGATATATGGCGTATAAGCAGCTCCATATTCCAGTACATGCCAGGCATCCTGAGATGTCCCGGTAAACTCTACTGCAATAAAGACCAGAACATTGATCAGGATCAATGCCATCGTTGCAGGTTCTTTTCGGATCTCTTCCAAATTCTTCACTCCATTCTGTAACATTCCAAGACTCAACATTTTATGTTGTTCCGTATATTCTAACAGATGGATCTCCATATAGCAAGAACTCCATAGCCCGGCATATTTCTATTTTATGAACACATATCTCGCTTCTGCAAAATCTACTTCATCTTCATCCTGAAGCTGATACTCTTCATTTGCCCTGAGCAATCTTCCATTTACAGAAGTTCCGTTTCTGGAATTCAGGTCAGCCAGAAAATAGCCTTCCTCCTCTTTACGTATCCGGGCATGGACACGGCTTACAGTAGCCCGTGGGATTACTGCATCTGCCGCATTTTCCAGTTTTCCTATAACAGTAAGGTCCTGTTCCAGAAAAATTGTTGCAAATTCACCAGGCTCTCTGCTTACCAGGCTGGCAGGCCCTTTGACCGAGCCGGAGGATAACAGCATCGTTTCACCATAATTCTCTTCTTCTCTCTTTTCGCTTCCTGTATAAAGGTTTTTCCCGAATCCAAAGCTTTCATCTGACGATTCAGATTTATGATATTCATGTGGTTTTGTATCCTGGCTCACGTTCTTACAACTGCTCTGAAAATTCTCGAGTTTCTCAGATTTTCCGGCAATTTCCTTTTTGACTTTCTGTCTCCATTCCAAAGTTTCATTCTTTTTTTTCTGGTTTTTCTTACTGAGCCAGGAGCCCAAAGCCCCAATCCCCAGCAAAACAATTGCTGCCAGCAGCACAGCTTCTATCGGAACTTCCGGAAGATATCCAAGATAACACGCTACAGCAACGCCCAGCAGAAGAAACACTCCCAGAGCGCAGCCTCCAATCCACAGAAGTCTGCCGTCTATTGTTTTTCTCTTGTTTTTTTCCTTTTTTTCTGCTTTTTTTTCACCGGGATCCGGTACTTTTTCTTCCGGCAGCACCAGGCATTCCGGAGGCTCTTCCACAGGCTTTGTTTCTTCATCTCTTCTCTCGGATGTCTCCGACACATTCTGATAAATGATTTCTTTAATCATTTCCAGACAGATGCCATTTTCCAGTGCCTTTCGATAAATACCATATCCCATTGTCACTGCAGATGCTTCTTCGTGGTCGAGCTTTGGAAGAAAATATTCTGTCATCTCCCGAAACTGTTCACTGATTGTTTTGGGCTCACCCGGAAGACAGCAGAAATACATCTTCTGCTTCTCAACATCCAGATACATATATTCCGGCGAAAGCAGAAGCTGATCCGGATTCAGAAGAAACTCCATCATCTCTTCCATAATCTTTACAACTCCGCCAAAGATAAGTCGGATATCAGAAACCTGAAGTTTCTTCTGTTCATAGAATGAAGCCAGTGACTGTCTTGAAGTAATATCATAATAAAACAGGAAATTTCCATCCAGTCCCTGAATACGACATTTCAGAATAGAAGGCACTGCATTTCCTGTCAGCATCCTCACCTGATAAGAAGAAGTGTCTACCGGATTTTCTCCATGCAGGATCAGATAATTATGGCTCATATCACGTTTATATTCCGCATACATTTTTTATTCTCCCATCTCTTCTATTACTTCAGACGCTGCTTTGATCTTCCGGATCCATGCCGCCGGACGGATGATCAAAGAACTTCCTTCTGCCATAAGTTCCCATTTCAGACCACCAAATCCGGAAATGGTATCAGCAGTATAAGTCACCTTGATCTTTTTTCCGCCCTGCACCTGTCCTGTCAGATTTTCCGCTCCAAAAAAGCCAACATTTCCAAGCTCTCTGCATCTGCTCTCTGCCGCCTGCTCTGCCTGTCCATCTTTTCTTATTCCTTCCATGCTTCCGGTGAGCGCCGATTCACAGGCAGCAGCCGTCAGCCATGCCCGGTTATGTACAAAAAAGGTCAGATATAAAACACCCATCAATACCAGAAGTACCAGTGACATTACACAGGCCGCCTCGATCGTAAAGCTTCCCTTTCTTAAATATTCTCTTTTCATAGCAGCACAGCTCCTATATATCCTGCCAGCAGAAACGGAACCAGCGGTATCTCTGTTTTTCTGCTCTTTCCAAACACTGCAAGAAGAACACCTGACCATCCTGCCGCAAAAAACAGACCCATACAGAGCATCTGAACATAGATTTCGGTACTCAAAAGCGTTCCCAGCGCAGCCAGTATCCAGCCATCTCCAACTCCGACTGTTCCACGACTCAAAAATCCGGCTGCAAGAAACATCATTCCAATTCCCGCCGGAATCAGTATATCTCCAATTGGTCTGCCTGTAAAAATACTGTACATAATCCCGCTTATCCCATAGATTCCTGCCAGCACCAATGAAATCTCTCTTGACCTGAAATCCAGCCAGCTGTTTGCCGCCAGAAAAAGTACTGTATATAGTTCTTTCAAGATATTCTCCCTTCTTATCCGCAACTGCTGCAGGCATGCATATCCTCTACCTGTGACAGTTTCACCAGTCTTATTGTTCGCTTCAGCCCACTGCAGGTTTCCTGATTATGATAACGATTCCCTGTCGAGGTAATATAAACGCAGCCTGCTGGATTCTGATTGCGGCTGCACGACTCACAGGGATAATATTTTGCGCCATAAGTATTTCTCATGGAAGCAATTCTGGAACCGGCTACCTGCTGAAGTGATACCCTGAGATATCTGCATCCTGGATTCCTGTGATAAACCGTGCCAGATTCTGTTACATACACCATCTCTTCCGGCGAAGCTTCAGAACCGACATCCGCCTTCTCTTCTGCTCCAGTCCAGGCATGAACCGTTATCGTATTCTGCATCCAGACCTTTGAGAGTGGAATCAGCCCTCCCACCGGTGTATACGAATATGCATCAGGCAAAGTTATCTTCTCCGGCCCTTTTTCGTCCAATGCATATGCGTACATTCCTGCCTCTTTTGTTCTCTCGCAAAGTTTCTGAAGATGTACTGTCTGAAACTGATAAATATCCATGAAAGAGATCATCGTCACCATGCCAAGAAAGAAAAGAGGAAGTACCAGTGCTGTTTCAACTGCAAGACTTGCTTTTCGCAGCCTCCCCAAAAAGGCACAGAAAGATACCTTTTCAGAAAGCGTCTGATCCTCTCCGTTCATCGGGGGAAACTGGAGAACTGATTTTTTAAGAGAGCGTTTCCTTTCTTTTTTCTTTCTGTCTATCTTTTTTAAATACCCATCACTTATTACTTTCTGAAAAAGCATCTTTCTGCACCTCTTTTTTGCCGGGCGGTATCCTTCGAAACCGCCCTTATTTTCAGATATAACTATACTGCCGTGTTACGTTAAATACTTTCTTTCTGCCGGAACTGACATCCACAGAAGCTTCTATCGCCTCAATACAGCAGTCCAGCCGAAAACTGTCCCTTCCCTTTTTTTCACGGATGCTGACTTCGATCATATCCATTCCCCGTTCCAGTTTTTCTTTTTTTGATTTTGTCATAAGAAGCACCTGAAGATAATCTTCATAGGACATTCCATTTTCATTGGTTTTTCTCTGACTGTCCAGATTTTCAAGAAGATGAGGAATACTTTCCAATGATACCTGCCAGGTTGCCGCACTCTTTACAATCGGCACTTTACCGCCATGAAACAGTTCTCTGACATCCAGAACACTCTCTGCAAAAGCCCAGCATAAAAGAAGTGCTCCTTCAATAATAAATGCTGCCGGCGGAACTAGAAAGGCGGATGCTATTCCAAGTGCCAGTGCATGCATCTGTGCTCGTTTTGCAGGATCTGACATCAGATATGCCGCATTGATCCCTTCCCTGATCATGATCAGACGATTCGCCACAATACGGAGATTTGCTCTGTCATTGTCACCCGCACCAAGAATATACTCCTGCTGATACTGAAGTCCTGATGATGCCGGTTTCTGGTAATTTCCCAGTCTGTCTGTCAGATATTTCTGAAACAGAAGCTGCGAAGACTGTGAAGAATCTTCTGTCGCTTCTCCCGGCATGGACATTCCCTTCTGGATGTTTCTCTTTGATACAAAATCTTTTGTCGAAATCTGTACATCCGATATTCCTTTTGCCGGTGGCACAACCAGGTCCAGAATACTCATGGTTCGAATTTTCTTTATGGCTGGAATCGGATTCTTCGCATCATTGGATTCTCCGTCTGAAAATTCATCTTCTGCATCTCCACTTTCAAAATCTGCTCCATTATTTCCGTCATCTTTTTTGGTTTCTTCCGTTTTTGCATTCTCTTCTGCTTCCTTACTCTTATTAAAGGCATTATTCATTTCCGAATCATAATTTTTCAGCGTTTCGCCATTTTCTGTTGATTTTCCGTCTTCTTCTGCCTTCTTTGTTTTTTCTTCTTTTTCTTTCATGCGTTTCAGAAGTACCTGTACACCCTGGCTTCCCAATGTATCCTTCATATAGGACACCGCCTGATGATAAAAAACTTCTCCATTCTGATCCGTTGCCAGCCTGTATCCCGTAAATCCTCCCTGTTTAATCCGAAGCTTCCGGCCATTCTGCTTCAATACAGGTTTTATATAGGATTCCAGATTGTCATAAACAGCCGCCAGGTTTAATTCCGTTCCTCCCTGAGTTCCATCCAGAAAAAACAGATCATAATCCCGAAGAAGAGAACGGTCATACTGCCCAAACAAAGAGTACAGTCCTATATCCATTCCATTCAGAATCTGAGTTCTTGTCGCTGCTGCCTGCACTGACTGAAGACTGGCACTGACAAGCGACAATAGAATACTGAGTATCAGAGCCAGAAAAACCGTAATGCTGCCTTTTTTCTCCATAGGCACTTCTCCGGATCAGATAGAATTACTCTGTTTTGTAATCTTACTTAAAATAGACTCTACCAGACTTGTGAGCTGATCCTTAAAAATAATTACCAGGCTGATCAGTACAACCATAATTTTTACCCCTTCTCTGGTAACCCGCATAAACACTGGCTCTATCGTCAGCGTCACTGCGAAGTTTCTGTCTTTTTCTGCCCATTTTCCGTGAGACTGTGTATATCGTGCATTAGGTAAAACGTCCAAATCCCTAACCTTAATGATTTCTATATAAAGCAAAACAGCCGAGATATGTTTTTCATATCATCCGCTGTCAGCTGTCTTTCTTATTTGATTGTTTATTTCTTTTGCTTGTTTAACTCTTTTGTTAATTCTTCGATCTTTTTCTCTAATCGGCTATTTTCACTTTCTAATTCCCTGATTCTTTTTTTCAATTTCATAACTGTAGTCTTTAAATTAATGTTTGTATTCTCCAACGCTCTATCAAATATAACTTTCTTCGGATTGTAGCATTCCCCCTGTTGAAGCTGTGCATCATCTAACGCTTTTCTAACTTCCGGATTTCTGTAAAAAAAACTTTTTGCAAATCCAGTGTTTCTTGCCAGTTCAGTTACCGAAATCCGCTCTTTTCTTTGAAGCATTTTTTCAATCTCACTTATAGCAATATCTGTTTTCTGCCTGCTTTTAGCCTGGTTCAGTGCAACCATTTTATCGTATTTCATATCCATCTGCTCCCTTCTATTTACAATCTTTTCAGTAGGGAGACTTCTTTTCTACTAAGTTGTTTCTGAAGTTTCTCTATCTGCTGGCAAAGTTGTTCATTGTTCTTAGAAAGTTCCCGATTCTGTGCTGCTAATTCCTCATTTTTCGTTTTGGCTTTTAATAATTCAAGTCTCAATTCAGCCATCGAATTTTCAAGTTGCCTGTCCATTATAACTGGATGTTGGTTCTTAAAGATTGCTTCCTGCCTGTGGATGGCATCGTCTAACTCACGCCTAACCATCTGATTTTTATAAAAAAATCCTCTGGAAAGCCCCGTCCTTTTTACTAACTCTGCAACGGTAATTCTTTCCATATTATCAAGCATACCAGAAATGGCTTTTTTGGCAACCTCCATCTTCCTTTGGCTCTCGGCCTGTGTAATCTCTATCATTTTATCATACTTCATAATCATCCCATCCTTCTATGATATCTAATAGGATCATGTCCATCTTTTCTCTTGCTTCTCTTGTCTCATCAGCCATCAGCTTATTACCGATTTTCCGGTAATACTGCACAGATTGTGTTGAGGTATGCCCTAACAGCTTTGCTATCATCCAGTCATCCACATGCATCTCCGTTAGTTTCTTCCCATAGCAGTGCCGGAATATATGTGTCCCAAACTGTAGCAGCTCGCCATTATCGTCCCGGATATCTTCCTGACGTATCATCTTCATGATCTGATTTTGGATCATACCATACTGATAAGGTTTTGTTGGATCATTCTTTTTTACAAAAATGTATGTTGTTTCTCCATACCGCTCTTTTGTATAATCAATCGCTTTCATGATGAGCCTTGCCACTTCTTCACTGATAGCCTTTTCATACGTTACGGATTTTACCTGATCGATTCTTATAAAATATCGTCCTTCCCGCATGCTTAGACAATCCGGCTTTAAGGTCAGCGTATCGGATATCCGAGTTCCTAATAACTGGTGGATAATCAATGCCCTGCATATCTGCTCGTCCATCTTGAAAATGTGTTCGTTTAATCTCTTAATTTCAGCATCACTGTAAAATTTAAACAAATGCCTTGGGGTGCTTGGAAAATCATTGCTCAAAAATAATTCACTCATGCTCTGTCGTTCATATAGATTTCCGACATCCTCCAGCACCCTCCGCAGGGCATAAAGATCCGATCTGTAATTTTTCCGTTCATGCGCTTCTGTTTGCAGGTATATCAGGTATTGTTCGATATGAAGCCTTTCCAGTTCCTGTAAGGATTTGATATCCGGACACCTTTTTTCCAAAAACCTGGCAAACCGCTTTATGGCTGTCATTTCACTTTGAATAGTTCCTAGAGGGGAATATTTCAGATGCATAAACACCGCTTTTTTTACTTCCTCCCGGATGTCCGGCTGCGTGATTTTTGTAAAATTGATTGTTTCCATATTCAGGATTGGATTCGACTGGATTGGGAAATCAAAGTTCTTTAAATTCCAGACATCTTTTTCCTGCTCATCCCGGTCATCATCCTCTTTCGCAAACTTTAGGATCTTCTTCATGTGCTTTACAATGCCGGGAGTCTCAATTCCGATCTTGTCATATGTCGCCCTATATTTTTTACTTGATAAGGCGTATCCCTTTTCCATCATCCAGCCTCTCAGCATACGGATTATTTTTTCCTCTGCTTTCCCATCCAGCTTGCATATATTTCGATCAATCAGAAAATTCCGGATATTATTGTAATAGAGCAGCTCACTTGACAGGCTGGAGGGAGCAAGTTTTTTGCCTCTATCCCATATAAATTCCTCTAACAGCCTGCTGATCTCCTCTGTGGGCAGCCCTTCCAGATCAAAATACCGGTCCGGACGGATATGCATTTTTTCGATCTGTTCCTCCGATGCCTGTTTGTAACAATCCATCTCATAAACATAAATTCTTTTTTTCATTTCTTATCACCACGTTTCTTAACTGTGATTGCTGAGGCCAGGTCATTTCCTGGTTTCTTAAAGTACCATGCTTACAACTCTGCTGACCGCATGGTGGGCATCTCTATTTTGCCGGAATCCATAGGAGTGATTATGAAACTTAGGTTCACAAATCGGCTCTAACACCTGTAAGATACACTGTTGTATCAGTCTATCCCAGATACATGGAATCCCTAACGGACGCTTTTTATCGCTTCCGGGCTTAGGAATAAAGACCCTCCTGACTGATTGCGGATGATAATCTGCTAATTGTTTTCTGACAGTTTCAATTACTTCCCTGTCCGATAGACCTTTGATATCCTCGATTGTTTTACCATCTGTACCAGCGGTTTTACTTCCGCTATTGGTTTTTAGGTTTCGGTATGCCAGGCAAATATTCTGCTCTGAACCGATAATTTCTAATAACTTATAAAAGTTGTTACCATTTTTGCTCTGCTGATACAACTCATCGAATGCTTTCTGCATATCGTAATATTCGTTGTACCGGAGCTTAGCTTTCTTTTGTATGGTCTGTAACCTCCTATCTGGGAGTTATTACATCTCTTAGTCTTACTCGAACCCATACCATTTGTGACTTATTTACTCTAATGTATGACTAGTGGCTATCCCTCCACCGCTTGTTATCACGGTTTCATCGGTACTATGCCACCGCTTTCACTGACATTATCTCCCTTATATCATCGCTAATCTCACGATGATTTTCCCGTTCGATACGTTTCATAGACAGTAAAATCTCCACGCTGTCAGCTTACGACGTTCCGAATGCGTTATCTGTTCATATATACCCGTAGGTTCCCATCTCTGAGCCTGCTACCACATCAATGCCTGTAACATTGCACGGATTTTCATAAAGGCAGAAGTCTTACTCACCCGCAGTAGCAACACTAGTTGTGTTACTAAGCATTTCTACTTAGTCCCGATATAGACCCGTACATTCGAGGGTTCGTCAGTGGATTATTTAACATCCACCATTCTAACCATAGGTATTTTATAGACTCCCGGCATATAGGATACACCATCCACCTCTAGACAGCTTTCGTCAACTACTATTGTTACGGTATCTCTCTGCCGACTTCACCGGGCTTCTGACATTTCAATGTTTACTCATTTCCATGCCAGCCGGAGTATTAGAGTAGCCTTTCAGGGCGTTACCCCTTCATTCGACTATTCACGCATTCAGTTCTCCAACTCGAACTAATTTCATTACAATAAACAATGATTCAGTTGAGATGTGCCAGTCCTTTTCAGACTGGAACGTCTCGCACCCCCTTTTGGATCTGTAATTACCAGAGAGCAATTCCCCTGGAGTATATTCGGTAAAGCGTATGTCCTGGATTTTCCCGCTCCGCTGCCGCCCACGACAAGGACGTTCAAGTTCCTTTTATGGCGGTAACAGTCAAGCCCCATGCGGAAATTTTGTGTAAACAGGATATTGTCGGCATAAGGCTTCTCCTGGTACTTTTTACACAACTGGGCGGCACTCCCCCATTTGGCCGACCCGTGTTCCTCACCCCTGCGGTAATTCCTCCGGTTGGCATAATAGATGCCGATTCCAAAGGCATACAAAAGGGTGCAGATCAGGATGGACTTCATGGTATATTCCGTATAGTGCAGCGCCAGGGGATGATTCAGCTTCTCCGTCAGGGCTTCCATCATCTCAAAAAGGTTCCCTCCGGGGATGATGGCATCTGCGATCAATGCCGCCGCCCACCATACAAACGGCAAAGCGGCAAGCCAGACAATCCACTCTGACTTGCCGCTTTTACTTACCGGGAAGGTTCACCCCGTTCTTTCTTCGGCCGGCTTACTACTTGGAAACTATCCACTTCCGTATTTAATGCCAGTGACCTTCCATTTTCCCAATTCACATGGATCTGGCCGATGTCATCCACAAAAGATACCGTCCCTAAAAGTCCGGGCGGCATTCCCTTTTCTCCATCCATGCAGCCCAGGCGGACTTTTGTCCCTTTAGGATACCTTTGCTTAATGCCTTGCGTCTGCCTGCTCAGTCTTTCCCATTCATTCATGGCATTCCTCCTTTCCGATCAAAAAAGACAGGCATCCCGCCTGTCCGTTACCGTGTCCGATAGGTCCTGTACCTTGCGTTCATGATACGCATTAAAACCGTATCGATCCCATCGGTATATCTTCCATTCTCAATATAAGTATCTCTGAGCCCATTTAAAGCCTGTACCGCTTTTTTATGTTCTCCTTCTGTCAGATAGAGTTTCTTATCCTTGTGGCCGGCCAGCCGCAGGATAAGATCCCCCGTCTCTTTTGTGGATGCGCCCGCTTCTTTTTCTTCCCGGAACACATCCCGCAGTGCATGCACCAGCATATTGACGGTAATCTCATCTGTTTTTACACATCGTCTCTTTTCCATCCTCCGGCCTCCTTTTTTTGTTCTTCCTGACCACAACATACCACACTCACCAGCAGAAAGCTACTTACTTTTCCAGAAAAAAAGCACTTTTCCGGACGTCTTTTTTCCAACCGCAAAATACCTGTTTATCAGCGTTCCGGCTGTTTTTTCTCTTTTCCTGATTTTACTTTTCCATCAGAAACAGCAAACTCATCTGCAACAAATTCCTGTTCCTGCTCTCCAAGATTGCGGTTCAAATGGTTGCTGATGCCATAAGCGGCATTACGGATATCCCCGATAAAGGTGCGAAGCTCCTTTGGATCCTTATCACCGTTGCCCTGCATCTCACATACCTTATTAAAATTGAAGCCGGAAGTATCCACGCCGTATTTCTGTGCAACTACATAAGCGGTGCAGAACGCTTTGGGCGATACCTTCTGACGGGCATAGCTGCCATCATGGGCATCCATGGCGGCGCAGGCCAGTTCCCGGTTGATGGCATGGAATGTTGTTACTTCACTCATGCCATTTCTCACATAAATGGTGCGCTGTCTTGGGATATACTGCGCCTGCACCCCTTCCGGCAGATTGTCCGCAATACGGATCGGAACATCCGGATTTGTCAAAAGCGCTCCCATGAGGGTTTCCATATCTTTCGGCTCCGGCGGGACTGGCGGCTTCATGCGGATCTGGCTGATATCATATGCTTTTCCGATATTTGTCCCCTGCATAGTCACACCGTCTTTTTCATAATCCTGCGTGACCAGAAAACGGTATCCATGCACTCCCGCACGCAGGGAATAACCTTCCTCTTTCACTTTCTCAAATGTCATGACCTGCCGGATCTCCGGATTCTGGCTGTAGAGCAGAAGCAGGTTTGGCGTTTTCTGAGGTTTGCACTGTGCCATAAAATCAAGGAATCCTTTTAAGGAATCCCCGTCCTTAAACACATCCTGGGCCTTTGCGTCAATCTCTGCCCATACTTCTTCGCGCTCCTGCTTCTTTAAGGCGGCATATTCCTCTTTGCTCATACGGGGCTGTTCCTCTGTTACAGGCGGCTCCCCTCCCGATAAATATTTTGATAAATCCATTTATATCACCTTCCCTTCGTTTTTGCTTTTTTTCTCTTTTTCCTGCCAGCCGAGCGGTTCTGTCTGCGGTTTTTGCTGTTTTCTTTCTTTTTTGCAGACTCCTGCTTTTCCTGTTTAATCTGGTCCAATTCCGCGCGGACAGACGGTTTCTCCTTTCCTTCTGTCTTTTCCGGTGCATTTAATAAATCCTGTTCAGACTTTTCCTGCCCGGTAGAAATATCTTTGCTGCGCGAGGAAGGTTCGGACGGATTCCTTTCTTCCTGCGCCTGCATAAAATTTTCCATATCCGGCGCTGGTTCCTCAAACCCAAAATCCTGCTCCATATCCCCAAGTTCAAACCGGATCTCGCCCTCCGGCATCTCCACAGTCTCAGTCGGAGCCTCTGGCATTTCCTGGTTCCGATCTGCTTCCATTGCCACTTCCTGAACAGCTTCACCGCTTTCAGATTTTAAGAAGTCAAGATTCATTTTATCCATGACACGGTTGACCTTGGCGGCATCATCCGCAAACACCATAATCTCACACTGGGACGGATTCTTCCTGTCTCGGATGACAACATATAACAGGCCTCTTTTCTTTCCCTCACGGGCGAATTCTTTTAAACGGTCAGACGGCACGGTAAAAAATTTCAATGGACGGTTCTCCTTCAACATCCGCACCATGCGAGTCTTACCATAAGTTTTCTTCTGGTCCTTTAACACTGCCGCAAAAAATACAGCAAGATTTTTTGCAAGCGTGCCGGATAAGCGCAGGCTGTAATCGATCCCTTCCAGAGAGTAACGCACGACCTGGTCTGCCGCATCTCCACCAAAATTCATGGCTCTCACCTCCCTTCTCTCTGTTCCTGATGTTCTTTTCCTGCCTGTTCGCAGGATTCTTGTTTTTCATGCTCCGATTGTTTCTCCAGTTCCCTCATCCTCTGCTCAATCTCCAGCGAGTGCTGTTCGATCTTTACACACATGCGGATATCTTTCCGCAGCGGCTTCAGTGTGCCTGTGATCTCCTGGATCCGCACAGACTCCGGTTCTGCCCGGTACAGACGATGGCGTTCTTTCGTAAGGGCCAGAACCTGCTGTTCCAGCGGTTTCCGATAGTTTTCTAATTCTTCCCTGGTCGTGATCCCATGTTTCTGCAAAAATTCCATCTGGGCGATCCGTTCATCCAAACGCCGGATATCCTGCCGCACCACATAAGGGACACACTTTGGTTTCCGCTTGAGAACCCCCATCTGGTAAAGATAAGAATAATAAAGGGCCTGCAGCCCGTGAAGCTTTTTCCGCTTTGCGGGATTTCCTTTTCCAGCCTGTTGCCCTTGGGGAAGTTTGGGCTGTAAGATCCATCCCCGGATGGCTTCCTCGGTATAATTCTTTCCAAGGCTTTTCAGCCTCACATACCGCTCCATGCCTGGAGCGCGCAGGGCAATATATTTCCGGTTCAATTTAAAGGAATATCCCTTCTTTTCCATCATGCTGATAAACTGCCGCCAGCTAAAGCTCTCTGCCACAGTTTCTCTAATATCCATACGGATGGCGGTCCTCCAGGTTGGTTTCCCGTCCTGCTCCGCCTGCCATTCAGCATAAGCCTTCCCTTTGCCGCCTCCCGGCTGGATAATGGACAGGCCATATTTTTTGCACAATCCATCGGATATCCTCCGCACATCCTCATAATAGCTCCGGCTGTTGCTGTGGTATTTCCTTCCATCTTCCATGCTGACGGAATTAAACACCAGATGGTTATGGTAATGGCTGGTATTCAGATGCGTGGTAACCACTACCTCATATTTCCCTTTCAGCAACTGCTCTGCCAGTTCCAGACCGATCAGATGCGCAAGTTCCGGCGATACCTCTCCGGCCGCAAAGCTCTGGATCAGGTGATACCCTTGTACGCCATCCACTTTATGGAACCTGCGCTTAGTTGCAAGCATATCCGCAAACGCATCCTCACAGGTACAGCCGATGGCATCTTCAAATACCATGGTTTCTGTTTTATCCCGGTTCAAGGCATAATCGATGGCTTCCTCCAGCGATCCAGCCGATGCCGCAGGCTTTGTGGTCTTTTCCTTATCTTTGATATAGTTAATGGAATTATCCAGACGGTGGACAGGTATGATGCTGGTATATGCCATAAGGCATTACCATTCCTCTTTCACGATCTGCCATACTTCTTTTGAAATCCTCAGCATTTCCCGGACACTCTCCGTTTCCGCACGGCCGGCAGCATTGGCCACATGGGCCAGCTGGTTGGCATTGTTGCACAGCCCTGCCACCTTCCGGAGCAGATCCGCATGATGCTCACAGGGTTTTGCCCGCACCTCTGCCCCCACGATCAGTGAACGGAGGAATTCTTCCCTGGACAGCCCGCTCCGCTTTACCTGCTCATCCAGCAGGCGCAGCTCCTTTGCATTGAGGCGGACAGGTATCACATGATTTCGTTTTCTCATCCTTTCACCTGCTTTCCGTTCTTTCATTCTTCTTTTTCGCTCCGGCTGCCTGAAAGTATTCCATTGGCAGTGTTGAGGACATGTCTGCCTGCGCCAGCACCTCTTTTCCGGCAAGTTCGATCTTCCGGCAGTCAGGGACGAATGCCGCATATCTTGGATACGCATATCCTTCCGCCTCTACCAGAATCCCTTCCCTATACTCGGAAGTCGTCACAAGGATACAATGCATGTTCCGATCTCCCGGCTCCGTGTACATGACATCCCGGTTATCATATAAAAACCGATAATACCCATACAGTTCACCAGAGAATCTTTCAAATTGTTCCCTGGAAAGCTCCGCAATTTTTTCTACTTCAAAGCCACGGCGGAAACTCCTATAATATTGTTCTTTCAAATCACGCATGTTTATGGGTTTCCTTACGAATTCTGCGGTATCATTCTTTTTTGCATCTTCCACTTACATTTCCCCTTTCTTCTTCAGAATTATGAGGGCAGCAAGCAGCGATACAACGATGGTTCCTGCAATCACTTTCTTTTTCATGGCACACCTTCTTTCCAAATTAAATTCCGGGCGGAATGAAAATAACTTCGTTTCCCATGAACCGCCCGGTCTGTCTTTTATTTAAATCCATTTATAATCTTCACCCCATTCTTCTCTCTATCTGCTGTATTACCGCACCGTCTCGTCTCTGCCCGGACTCTGCTTGGCTTTCGGCTGCAGGTCGCGGGGATGCTCTCCTGAGAGCGGCCTGATAAAATCAATCCTGCCAGCGGCTGCGATTGCCTGCTGGTTTAGCTGTCTCTGCCATGCACTGGCGCTTGGTGCCCATTTGAACCCATTTCTGCGAAGTATCTGCCGTTCCTCAGCAGACGGCTTTCCTTCAAAAATAAGCTGCAGGCGGTTCATCTCCTGATTCGCCACAGCCTTTCCCCCGGCAAACTCCCATCCCCGGAATCCCGTTTCCGCATATTCTTTCAGCTCTGCAATGCGTGATCGAATGCGCCGGATCTCGGCACTGTTATTTGACAAAACATAAGATGCGAACGGCTTATCTCCCAAATGCCAGGGCTGTGCCATCGATGCCTTGAGTTTTTCTATCTCCGCCGCACTGAGTGCTGTACACCCATCCAGCGTCTTGTGCTTTCGGTAATATGCATTTACCTCTTTCAGCGTCTGTTGGGACTGCTCCAGCCCCTTCAGCTTCTGCTCCAACTGTTCAACCGCATGGGGATGGTCTGCACGGATGCCTCCCATGCCCGTACTCTTGATCTTATCCAGAATGCCCTGCACCTGCCGCCATTCTTCCATGTTCTGATTCCCGGCTGCGTTCTGCTTTTCTTTTTTTCCTGTGGGAAAATTTGCAGGGCCGGCAACCATGACAGACGGAACACGGGCATCGATCTCAAATCTGCGGTTCATGTTATCTGCCAGCTTTCTGGCATAGGTATCCACAAGCGCATCTATTTTTCCATGGTAAATCGGATCGACTTTTTCTTTCTGGTGTTTTGCAGCTTCCACCGCCTGATCCACGCACCGCCGATATTCTGCCGTAGCGGTTCCTTCTATATAGCCGGAAAAACTGTTCATCTCTTTTGCCCTGCGCGCCATATCTTCACGGATTGGGTAATAGATCACCTGAATTTCCTGTCCTACTGCCAATTATGCGTCTCCTTTTTCCAAAAAATAAAACCAGCCACAAGGCCGGCTGCGATCATTCCTATGATTATCTTTTTCTTCATGGCACACCTTCTTTCTGTTCATTTGGTTATGGCCGGAGAAAACAGGATCCCCCTTATCTGCATCTGAAGGGCAAATTCTGTCATCCGCCACCTCACGCCATTGATCTCGGCATGGTCCTGATCCAGATAGCGGCACACTCCTGCCACGGTTTCTCCGTCACCATACATAAGAGTTACGCAGTCCCCATCGGGAATGGTAAACAATAGGACTCCCTCCGGATCGGTAAAACGGATCGTCCTGCCGTCTGTTTTCGGCAGGGCAGTATCCCGCGCCCGCTTATCTCCCGGCTCATAAATACCATCCTGCTCATCCGCTCTTTTCGCGGCAACCGCAAGGCAGGTGACAACAACTCCAAAACAACCGCCCACCATGGCTCCTACAAATACACCAATCATTCCCATTTTCTTCATTCTCCTTTCGTTCACGGGGGTTTGGGGTTCTCCCCAAAGTGCGTTTGGATATCCAAACGCTATGCTTGCCAAACCAGTCGCACCGCCTGATTCGGTCTCTCAGTCAGAGTCAGTGTTTCTGATCTGCTGTATCGATCTAATATTTACCGCACCATCTGATGGTGCTGACTCCGGTGCTGTATCGATACCATCTTGGCATAATCTACTGCGATATCAACCAGCGCCACATCCTCATCCATGCCAGCTTCCACTCTGTCCAGATAAGGTTCCAGGCTCATCACTGGCATATTTTTAACGCCCTCTTTTTCCAACACCAGCAGGGCATTTTTCTTCTCACTGATCTCTGCCTCTTTGATGTGAACCTGATACTCCTGATATCCCATTGGCAGGTATCTTCGTATTCCGGTTCCTATCATCTGATAAAACTCTATTCGGTTCATTCTGCCTCCTTGATCTTAATCAGCCCATCCAGTGTCGTGCAGATAATATGAAGCCTGTCTGCCATGCTGATCTCAGCATTCATCGTACCGGACACCTCTTTCCCGCAGACCACCACCATCCGGCACCTCTTTAAGATCAGGTGGGACATCTTGGTTTTATCCTGCTGTTCTTCCGCTGCGCCATCATCCAAAAATGGCGCAAATGCATACTGCGGACAGATGGGGACATAACCCAGTTCATAAATCTTCCGGCAGTATTTCTGCACTTTTGCCCTGCTCTCATCCGCAGGGCAGCACACATAAGCCAATGCCTGTTCCATCGTGCGCCTCCTTCCTGGCATCCACATGGATGCCTGTTTTTTTATCTCAGCAGAACAGGTCATCCATGTGGATGCCTATCTCTCCTGTCCGGACAATATCCGTTCCGTCTTTACCATGTACTTTCGGAAATCCCCAATCAGCCCCTTCAGGCCCCCTTCCGGCAAACAGCCACGTTCACGCCATTCTTCATAAATGTCATTCAGCAGATTGGGGGATTTCAAAAGAGCCTTTACACTTACTGGAGCGAAATCTATATGTGCAAAGGCGGCTGCGATCTCATGCTTGGCCGCAATCTCATGAGCCGCCTCATAAATTTCTTCCGGTGTTTTTCCAAGCATTTCTTTATGAAAAACCGCCAGCTCAGACTGCACTCTTTCATAAAGCTGATGGTTCAGTTCCCTTTTTCTTTCCCGGTAATATGGATTCCTTTCACTCTCACGCATTTTGTCCGTCATTCTCTCCAGCGGCTGCATTTAAGGCAAACTGTACACGGTCAGTACCGAGCTTATAATAAGCGTCCGTCACTTCAATCCCTACTGCCTCATAGCCTTCTTCTACCGCGGCAAGGATCGTTGTTCCTGCTCCGGCAAACGGATCCAGAATACGTCCTCCCGGCTCACAGATCTGGATCACATCCTTCATCAACTGCAGCGGCTTTTCCGTCACATGGATACGGTTCTGCGGATTCCCATACCGGAAAACGCCGGGTAAACAGGACACCGGACGGTTCACGGGCATCGGGCCATTGCTCCCCCACACGATATATTCAGCCTGCTGGCGGAAACGTCCTTTCTGCGGACGGGAGTTTCCTTTATCCCACACAGCCGTTCCTCTCCAGATCCAGCCCGCCCATTGCAGGGCATCGGTGATGGACGGGTACTGCCGCCAGTCAATAAACAAACAGATGGGCGCACCCTTTTTACAGGCTTTTCTCGCATCATACAGCCATTCTGCCATCCAGTGGGTCCAGGAACGCTGGTCTTTGTTATCCCCGTCAAAATCGGGCAGGGCGTTTTCCGCCCTCATGCTGCTGTACTTCTGGTTGGTGGTACGGTTGCGTTCATTCTGCTTTGTACCGCCGGAAGCATAAGGCGGATCTGTAATCAGGGCGTCAAAAATTCCCGGCTGGAATGCCTGTACAAGCTGCAGCGTATCGCCATGCAGGATACGCCACCTGTCGCCTCCGACAGATTCCACCGGGAATGTCCCTTCTTTCATCAGGTTATCAAGTTGCAGGTTATTCTCCATAGGCATCATCCTTTCCTTTATCGTTCTCTATCTTCTCTTTTACTCTTTTCGTTCCGGTATTCCTCCGGAGGCTCTAATTTCCGCTGTTTTACCAATACCTCCCGTTTTCCATTCTCCAGAATGAACATATCCTCCGTGCGGTTTAAGTAATGCTCTCCTTCAAAGATATTGTCATTGACAACAAACCAGCCGCAGACGGATCCGTAGACATTGCTCTTTCTCCCAATCAGCGGGGACAGCCCATTGTCCGACCGATTGACTACCGCATTTCCGGAAAGCCTTGCATCCTCCTTCAGTTCACCACTGAAAAAACTGCTGTTCCCTTCTGCCACCGCCCGCTCAAACATTCTGGCATCGCCGCTTATCAATGCGCTTCCCCGTGCCACGGCGCCATCAAACATCCGGCCGTCATCTTCAACCACGGCTTCTTCACAGCAGATCGCCTGATCATAGATCCAGCAGGTCCCATCCTGGGACAGATTATCTTCCGTCTGAACATATCCTCCAAGCGCTCCGGGACCGACCTGCTCATTAACCTGGCATCTGGCACGGATCCGATGAAGCCACGGGTATTTCGGATGGGTGATCTCTGTAATTTCATATTTCTTCTGACTCATCGGCTGGTCCCTCCTTTCTCCGGCTTCCTATGCGGCTTTTCCTTCTCCTGTTTTGGCACACTCAATTCCGTTTCCACATATTCACTGATAATCCCAAGAGCCTGATAATAGTTTCCGGAATCCTGCACTCTCTGAAACATCTCATCTGCTTCTTTGCTCTGCCCATTTCTCACAAGGAGCCTTCTTGCATCTCCCATAATGGAAAAAATATTGCCATCATGCCCAAGAAGTTTCATTTTCGGACGGCGCACAGTTTCCTCTGCTGGAGCCTGTATCTCTGATGCCACCAAAAACCGGAAGTCTTTGCCATACTGCCAGAAATGCACATTTAAAGTCCCGGCCTCTACAGGAATATCCCGCTGTTCAAATCCTTCTCCCCATCCGTCACTATACTGTCCGGTGATATAATCACACAGTTCCGGCATCTCATCCGATTGCAGGTGGTCTTTAAGCTGAAGCGTAACACACCCATAGAGAACATCATTGACTTCTTTTACAGACACTACGGCACTTTCCACCTTTTCTTTGATGGCCGGGCTGCCATCAAAATACTGCATCAGATTACATGGTTTGCCATCTTCACTTCCAAATGAATTTTCTTTATCCACCATCTCCTGGATCGCATCCTTATACTGGACAAGGTCTGTTCCATCCAATGGGAGGCCATCATACTCATAATCCCATGCCTCATCATCTTCATCCAGCTCATTCCAGTAACTCGTTTCCGGCATAAAATTCGCTGTTAAGGGTGTCAGCAGTTCCATCTGCATATTTTCATCCTGTTCCACTATCATCACCTACCTCTCCGGCGCTGCCCGCGCCTTTTTCTTTTCTTCCTTTTTCACCTTCGCCAGATCCGCATAATCTGCCCCTTCGATCTGCGGCAGGTTTTCTATGATCCGGTATGTAGTTCCGTAGGCTTTTTTGAGGTTTGCACATGCCCACCGTCCCGCAAAATCATTGTCCGTGCAGATTTCAATTTCTTCAATCTCCGGATGCTTTGAAAGGAAATGCTCCAGCGCAGGAGGCTTTTTCATCTCCCGATGTGTTTCTCCTTCTTTGGGCGCACTGATCCCGCCAAGCTCCAGACGGTATTTATCCAAACTGCCGCCTTCCAGTGTCAGATGGGCCAGTGCGTCAATGCAGGCTTCGTAAACCGCAACCCGCTTTGATTCCTTTTGGGGAGGCACACAAAACGCATACGCTTTTTCACTTCCTGCCTGCTCGATTTTAAAAGATTTTTTTCCGGTATCATAAATCCCACGAAGAAAAGCGTACCGGGCTTTCCCATTTTCATCCCGGCCAACGAACACGGCATTATGATAAGGACTGCTCTCATAGAGGATCCCCAATCTCAGACAGTATCGGATGACATCCTCGCTGATACCCCTCCCGGAGAGGTATTGCAGGATCCTGCGGTTATTCATATTCTTCTCTGGCAGCACAAACGGTTTTTTCTCCGCTGCCGGAATATCCTGCGGGATATAGACAAAATTCCCCTCCTGCAGCAGATTGACCGCTTCCATAAAGCTGAAACCATCCACCTGAGTCAGAAACCGCAGGGCGCTGATCCCACCGATATCTCTCGATTTCCAGTGCCATTTACTGGTGACCTCGTTGATCTTGAAACTGTCATGGTCCGTCAGCTCCCATTCATTGACTGTCCTGGTTTTCTTAAGACGGTTCGGCTGGTTCTTCCTCAGATATTCATAAGCCCGGATCTGCTTTAGTTCCTGAATCTGTTCCTCACTAACCCATGGCATTACATGACGGTGTTCCGCAGTGCTTCCACCTTATCTGTCCGCTCCCACGGAAATTCCTTTCTTCCAAAATGTCCATAGACGGACGTCTGTTTAAAAATCGGACGCTTTAAGCGCAGCGTATCCATGATCTGATTCGGTGTCAGTGCGAACACCAATGGGATCGCCGCCGCAAGGCAGTCATCCGCACAGATTTTTCCCGTTCCAAAGGTATCCACCTGCACCATGACTGGCTGTGCCACGCCGATAGCGTAAGCAAGGGATACCTGGCATCGGCTGGCGAGACCGGCAGCCACCATATTTTTCGCAATGTACCTGGCCATATACGCCCCGGAGCGGTCCACTTTCGAACAGTCTTTTCCAGAAAAAGCACCACCGCCATGCGGAACAATGCTACCGTAAGTATCTACCATCAGCTTACGGCCAGTAAGCCCGGTATCTGCATCCAATCCTCCGCAGACAAAACGCCCCGATGGATTAATATAGATCAGCGTATCCTCATCCGCAGGGAGCAGGCGCAGAGCCGGAGCCAGCACCTTATTTTTGATTTCCTGTTCCAGCTTCTTTAAATTCTTATCCTCTGTATGCTGGCAGGACACAACCACACTGTCCAGACGGACTGGCTTGCCATCTTCATATTCCACCGTTACCTGTGCCTTTCCATCCGGCAGGATCCCTTCAATAAAATGGCTCCGCCTGCTGGCAGTCAGTTCCCGGACAATCCGGTTCGCCAGCACCACGGGCATCGGCAAAAACTGCGGTGTCTCATCACAGGCATATCCGATCATAACGCCCTGATCCCCGGCTCCGTTCTCCCATCCTGTCTGATTCGGCGGAAGGCCGCAGCGTTTCTCCCTGGAACAGTCTACTGCTTTTGCAATGTCCGGACTCTGCTGATGGATCAGTGCATCCATTTGGATGTTATCTGTAGAATACCCCACGTCAGAAAGTACCTTTTCCATAACCTCAAACACATACGGCTCATGGGTACTGGTGATCTCCCCGGCTGCCAAAAGCATTCCTTTTGTTGCAAGCACCTCGCAGGCTACCCGTGAGTCCGGATCAAATTTCAAACACTCGTCCAGGATACTGTCTGCGATCAGGTCGCAAAGTTTATCCGGATGCCCTTCTGTGACAGATTCTGCTGTATATAATCGTTTCATAATATAAATACCACCCTTCCTTTAAACTAAAAAATGCGGGATACATCCATTTCCCGGATATATCCCGCACCTCATTTAACTATTATCATTCAGATTGTAAAGAAAAACTCCCCAGATAATCTGGGGAGCCTCCAGAAGCTATACCTTTCGGTCCTACGGCTTCTTTTAAACATTTATATAGTACCCACTGTACCCTGATCTCTCAGGTATGGGACTTAATCATAATATCTCCTGCTTGCTTTCATTATATGCAAACAGCTTCCTCCTGTCAACACCGTTTTTTACAAACCGTATGCCCTTCTGAACTTTCCTTTCACCATTTCAAAATCCTCCGGCGTAAGTGTCCCTATACACCCTCTGGCTGCATCAAGCCTGGATTTGCTGACTGCACGGATTTCTTCACATTGCACCATACTGTCTTTATCAAGGAAATCATAAACATGCATGGAAGCAGGCACCTGCCTTCCCGGAGAGATCATTTTATCCTCGTCAGACGTACCAGAATAAAGCAGGAACCAGGAATCCTGCGCAGGCAGATTGTTGGCATTTACTTTACCCTTTGCGTCTGTAATGCAGATTATAACCACTTTTTCCGAATTATTGATGCGGTTATTGGACATCACAAGCACCGGACGGAGCTTATTTTTTTCCGTGCCGATATTGTATCCCATATCGCAGTACCAGATCTGCCCATGCAGAACCTGCCTGCGTTTATTGGTATTGAATTTTGAAATCCGGTTATAATTGACCTTATCCTTCAGCCATCCGGCTATATTATAGTATTCCTGTGCTTCCGGGTTCATGTTCCGCCTCCCTGTCCAGTAATGTGAATATTATAAAACTTTCCGTCCGCACATTCAACTGTTTTCGACAGCAGCCGGATCTTTTCATATTACGGCTCATCCCGAACAGCCACCACAATGTTCCTGGCGCCATTCCATTCATAGGAACACGTTACCAGAGTAAGTACCTGCTTTACATCATCTGCCGCAAGAATCTTCCCATTGTCGAACAGTTGCAGCCTTTTCGCCTGCGTGAGATAGGATAAGAGACCATCCGGCTCCTGAAAAGAGGCTTGCTGGAACGGGAACATGGACACATCTGCTTTCAGGACTGCCACGACAGTATAAGAAGATACGCCGTCCACAGTCTGGAAAAGAACAGTCGGGTGGGCTTCACAATAATCGGAAGATGCATACTTATCGAGATTCCCGAACATCACGCCGCTGTTCATGTTATGCCCATAGATGATGAGATTCTCCCCTTCCCGGACATCGCAGTTCCATTGCAGGAACAGGCTCCCATTGATGTCCTGTTCCCCTTTATAATTCCGGTGCAGATAATATTCCGGATCATCCGCGCTCCCTTGCAGGACAGGATAATCTATGCCTGTATCCGGGATCGTAAGCCACCCACGGATATCCGGATACTGGTCCTGTAGGGCTGCCAGATCAACAAGGGGCTGCATGGTATTTTTTTCTCCAGCCGGCTGTTCTTCTTTGGAGGGATCCTCCGGGAGTTGTTCCCCCGGAAAATCTTCCTTCAGTGTCTCTGCCAGTTCCCGGTTCTCTTTCGGTATGGCTACCATGTGATAATACAGGAATCCCGCACTGATACAAAAAATCAAGAGCAGGAGCAACTGCAAAATCCAGTGGGCGCCAGCCGGATGCCTGCTTGAATTATCGTTCCCATCCCTTTTTCCTGTTTTTTGCATCCTTGGCTTTCACTTCCTTTTCTGTCCGGCATACAGCGTCCATGATCGGCTCAGTTGGAATCCCATTCTGCTCACAGCCCTCCAAAATCCCACGCAGATAAAAATCCGATGGTCTGGCCGGGCAGTCTTTGTGCGGTGCGTTCATGACATAGGCCATAGGTTCATAGGTTCTGCCATCTCCCGCTTTCACAAGAATGGCCTCTTTTCCGTACAAATAGGGATAACCCTCATAATGGTCCAGGCTTATCTCGCAGTCCTGCGTGATCTTCCATAAGACACCATCCACATGGCTGCCCGTTTCCGGCAGGATCGTTGCCACCCCTCTGTCTGGATTATGGCTGCAAAATGTCAAACGGTAATCCTCCAGACGGACGTTCCCGACCACCTGTGCGGACGGACAGCGATATTCCATCTGGTCTAAGTTCATGTTACTGCCATAGGCAAAATACAGCGTTTGCCCCAACCTATCACCTTCCTTCTAAAATTTTTCCAAAAACGGGAGCCCGCGCTTTGGCAGGCTCCTTCCCATACATGGCTCTTAACCATTTTTGCGTTTCTTCCTTCTTCTGCTCACCGCAAGGCCAGTCAATCCGGCTGCGGACAGAACCATGAGAAGAAGCGGAAGCCAGAGGTTCGTATCATCTCCGGTTTTCGGTACATCGGTCGGTTTCGCTTCATCCTTCATAACCACTTTCTGGATTTCCGCCGTATCTTTTACTTCAAAAGTAATATCCTCAGCCACCAGGTAACCATCCGGGGCCTGCTCCTCGCGCAGTGTGTAAGTGCCAATCGGCAGTTTTTCAATATAATGCGGTTCACCCGTAGATACCCAGGTTTCCACCACGTTGCCATCGCTGTCCAAAATCGTCAGCTTGGCTCCTGGCAGCTCCTTCTTTCCGGTGATATCGGTCTTGCTGATCTCCACTTTGGTGACGTCATCTTTCATCTCCACCTTCTGGATCTTGGCGGTATTCTCGATAGTAAACGCAACGCTTTCCGCAGTCACATATCCGTCAGCAGGTTTTGTTTCAACCAATGTATAGGTCTTGCCTACTGCCAGTTCCTTAATGACATGAGGTTCTTTCTCGGATACCCATTCATCCACGATCTTGCCGGATTCATCAATCACCTGGAGTTTTGCTCCCGGCAGTTCTTTCCCGGTTGTTAAGTCGCTCTTTGTGATCTCCACTGTAGTCGGCTCATCTTCAAAAGTGAAAGCATAGGAAACCTCCGCAGTATCCTCACCCTGATACTCAAACGTGAATTCCTTTATCTCGTCTGTTGTTACGAAACCAGCCGGAGCATAGATCTCTTTTACATAATACTTTCCATCCACCGGAAGCTCCGCCACAAAGGTAATTTTTCCTTCCGCATCTGTAGACTTTAATTCAATGATGGTGTCCGCTTCAATCAGGACTTTTCCTGATGCAGACAGGATGTCCTCTTTTGTGTAAAGTCCGAAGATCGCTCCCTCCAGTACACGGTCGCTGTCCTTTTCTTTCTTTAATACGGATACAACCGCCCTCTGTCTGTTATTCTGCCAATCTTCATCGTATACCACGACCGGAGTATCCTGGTCCCGGTAAGTAAGATCCACATATCTCGGTTCGTCATCCAGCACATATCCATAAGCTGTGCCTGCCTCAACCACATAATATTTTCCAACAGGCAGGTTTTCCACTTTTGCGATACCCATCTCATCCGTCGTTACGGTTGCTACCAGTTCATCCTTTTTAAAATGATCTTCACTCACATTATCCGCTGCTTTGATATCTTCGGCTGCGTAAATTTCAAAGGTAACATCCGTCAGGTTTCCGGTGATGTAATGAAAGATATGCTCCACAACTCCCTTGATCTGGCTGACTAATGTCACGCTGTCAAGGAATTCACCCTTTTTGTTGACGATCAGTGTTGCGGTCGGTACGTCATCCTTCATCTCCACTTTCTGGATCTCTGCCGTATCCTCTACTGTAAAAGTAACATCGGCTGTTTTCAGGTACCCAAACGGTGCAAAAGATTCACGCAGTGTATAACTCTCTCCCGCTGTCAGCCTTTTGATGATGTGCGGCTCATCCTTTACGGATACCCAACTATCAATGACATTACCATCTTTATCAATGACAGAAAGGGAAGCACCGGAAAGTTCTACACCTGTGGTGATATCCGATTTCGTAATTTCAACCGTAGTCGGCTCATTTTTCTTTATGGCTTCCAGTTTGACTACGGGGATATCCTGTCCCTGGTAAGAAGCGTCAAAGGTAAGGATTTCATCGGAAGATACAAATCCGGCCGGCGCTGCCAGTTCTTTCACATAATATTTTCCAAACGGCAGGTCAAGAGTAAAGACTGCCTGTCCTTTTTCATCACTGGTTACCGTCTCCAGCAGGGTATCTGCTGTTACGATGGTCTTGTCACCGGATACGATATCTTCTGCATTGTAAAGCCCAAACTTGGCTCCCTCTACAACCGCTCCGTTTTCGGCATCCTGCTTCTCTACCGTAATGCTGACTTTCTGCCTGTCGTTGGTGAAATCCACTGTCTCCGTAATGACCGGAGTATCCTGTCCTTCATAGACAAATTCCACTTCTTTTGAAGATGCATGCAGGACATAACCCTCCGGGGCAGTTACTTCTTCGATCCGGTATTTTCCAAGCGGCAGGTTCTCTACCACGGCTTTTCCTTCCTCATCCGTTGTTACGGTCGCTACCAGCGTACCGGAGGCATACTCCAGGTTACGGCTGCCAGATTCATTGACCTGATGATCCGCCGTATAAATATCCTCTGCGGCATATACCTGGAACACGGCACCCGCAAGATCTGCCGCTTCATAGTGGAAATCATCATCAAATCCAGACAATACTTCGCCATCTTTATGGATGATAAGCTTGCCTTTTGCCGGATGGTTTTCATATTCCACTTCAATGATGGCATCCTTACTAACTCCATCTACCTGGTATGCGGTATTGGAATCCACTTTAATCTCTGCGTAGACCGTATTTAATGTATATCCGTCCGGTGCAGTCACTTCTTCGATCCGGTAATTTCCCGGTTTCAGGTTCTCCGGCAGGATCAGATACCCTTCCTCATTCGTAAAATAGGATTTATGCACAGCCGTATTCGGATAAGTCGTTACCTGCTCCACATATTTCTGGTTGTCCAGATCATAAACTTTAAACTCTGTATTGGGAATCAGTACCGATTTCTTGGTCTCATCGTCTTTCTTGATGATCTTCAGCTTCGCCTCAAACTCATCATCCAGAAGCACACGCCATACCTGCGGCTCTGTTTTATTTTCAGAGATCGTCACAACAAAATCATCTACCGGGGTAAAGTTATGCGGTGTCGTTGTCTCCCGCACGATGTACGTTCCGTAAGGGAGCGGGATAGAGCAGGCATAGCCTTTTTCATCAGTAAACATTTCTGTTTTCCCATCAGCGGTCAGGACGACCGGATCTGCGGAAGTAAAATCATAGGAACCATCCGCATTTACTTTCAGGCTGCTTACAAGGTACGCTGAAAATCCAACGCCGGATAAAAGATCTGCATCCGTTTTTCCATTATTCGCTGCCTTGATCACCTGGAATGGCTGTTTCTCTACCTGCTCCGGGGATTCTGCGGTACGCTCCACAGTTTTTGTCTTGTCCCCCTCATAACTTACTTCAATATCATGTTCTTCCTCATCCGGGAGATATCCGACCGGAGGGGTAATCTCTTTCACATAATATTTTCCGAGATACAGATCTTCTGCCTTGGCATTTCCCTTTGCGTCTACAGTCAAGGTTGCGACCTGGGTACCTGCTTTATAAAGGACACCCGTCTTTCCATCCGGATGCACGATGTCCTCACGGGCAAACAATCCATACACGGCGCCCTCAAAAACGGCATCCCCCTGTGTCACTTCTCCGGTCTCTTTATCTTTCTTTACCAGATGGATCGTGCCATTGGCACGTTCATCTGTCACATTTTGAGTGGTCGTACCTCCAATCACAAGATCCACACCATATGATCTCGTATCGATCAGATAACCAGTTGGTACTGAAATCTCTTTTAAATATACGGTATCCTGTGTCTTGGTGATCATCACGCTGGAAGCGCCATTGCTGTCTGTGGCCGGCATTTCTGTGATCAGCTTTGTGCAGTCTTTGTCACTGTAGATCCCATATACAGCGCCTGCAAGGTTATTTCCTGTCTTGCTGTCTTTCTTAACGATCTCAACCGTTGCCATCTTCAGCCAGCTCACCTTGAAATCCACATATTTTTCATCATCCACGCCCTCACCGAATACAAGGGCCAGATCCTGCGTGCCGGATCCCGTTGTGATCTTATAAGCGCTGAAATCCTTGGTGATGCTTCCTTTCATCGTAGCAGACCAGGTATCCTTTACATCTTCTGCCTGTGTCAGCGGTGCGGAAAGATAAAATTTAGTTCCTCCGCTTACCTCCACGCTTGCACCTGCCGCACTGGTCTTTCCAGTTGTCTCGTTATGGAATTTGACGCCGCTTGGCAGTTTCATGGTGATCGTCTGCAGCTCATCCGCTTTAAATGTGATCTCTTTTGTCCGCTGTGAATTGCCATCAATATATGCAGTCACATCCGCATCGGAAAAAGACATTGTTACATCCGGGATATCCGGCTGGCTCACACAATAATTGTAAAGTTCCATTGCCAGTGCCTGTCCGGTGGAATTCGTACCGGAAAATGCGTCACCGCTTCCATTGGCATACGCAGCCGCCAGATGGGTAATGATGAACCGCTTTCCTGTAGAAAAATCCGGATGCTTTTCATCAAAGAATCCATTCTCACCGCTGGCTTTCGTACCATAATAGCAGACCTTGGCAAGCGTTTTTCCATCTGCCAGTTTTTCAATCGAATACACGCCATCCCCAGGTCCCGGCTTAGATGGCTGCACACAATATGCTGTCGCAGTGATACTTCCAAACTGAACCGTATATGGACAAGTCAGATAAGTTCCAAGTCCATAATCTGCATAATAATACCAGGAACCTTTTGTCACTGTCACACTTAAATTCCCGGTATTCGCTCTTGCAGATGCCTGAAAAGTGACACTCTCTCCTGCTTCAAGCGAAAACAATCCCACTTCTTCCTCTACGGCCTGCTCCATCACATCAGAAACAGACAGCCCGCTTTCCTCATCCACAGTATCCTGTGTTTCCGCTTCTTCAAGCGCTTTATCAAGCTCCGTTTCTGTTAATCCTTCTGTCTGCAAGGTATCAGATGTGCCATCGGTCTGTACTTCTGTCTGCTGGCTCTCCGTTTGCGAGGCATCCTCCCCATCATCCTGGGTTTCCTCTGTCTGCCCTGCATCGTGGTTCTCTGTTTCTGATTCTATATTGCTGCGGGAAACAGTCCCCGTATCTTTCACCACCAGATTACGGCTGATCTGGTAGATCGGATGATCCGTAGTCTTGGGTTCCACATAATAAACCGCCTTATAGGTATCGGCATGGTCTGTGGAAAAATCTTCTCCCTTGGTATTTTTGGCTTCTTCAAATGTAACTTTTACTTTGTTGTCGTCAATAATGTCAAGCCCTGTGAAATCGAAAGCCACATCAAAATCACTGCCGACCTCCACTGCATAGTCATGCGCCGTAACCACCTCATCCTCATTTAGCTGGTCTTTGACTTCTTCATATACCGGGGGCTTCTTTTCCTTTGGATCTGTCTCCGCAGCAGAGGCAGTCAAAGGGGATACGGCTCCAGAGAAGATCGTTACCGCGGCTAACAGCCCGGATATGATCTGTTTCATTTTTCTTTTCATTTTCATGGTCTTATTCATCCTTTCAAAAAAGTAAGCCGGAAAGATGTGATTTTCTTTCCGGCTGGTTTTATTTCTTTCATATTCAATTGTCATGTTACCGGGTTTCCTGCTCCCGGTTTCTTTGCTGCAGGCAGGCATACTGGCTTTTGTCATACCTCCATGCCCGGTCACCTTCCAGATTCTTCAAAAGATGTTCCCGAACATTTTTGTACTCAGGTCCGATCAGGCCAAGCCTTAAAAGGAACGTCCGGAATGTAAATGCGGGATTTTCTGATATTTCCGTTTTCCTCATCTGCGTACACTTCTGGTTGATCGCCTGTGCCGAGATTGCCAGTGCAAGCGTAATGTTTGCCCGCACCTCCCCTGCATGGAGCGTGCTTTCAAAACACCGCCACTCCAATGTCCCTTTCGAGAACACCGCATGCAGGTTCAAAGCATAATATCTTGACCAGTTGTAATGTTCATCACTGCCATCACTACCCTCATACCATGCTCTCTTAAACTTTTCCATTGTGATCGTGCTGTTCGGCATCTTCCGGATCTTTTCCAGCACGGCAGGACGCACCTTCTGGCAATAATTCCGTTCCCTGGAAGTCTGCACTCTCAATGCCTTGAACAGGATATCCTCTTTCGAATACATGATTGTCATGGCGTTCTTCAGGCTTCTCGGCGTATGCTTGGATGCATCCACATGGACATGCTGGCCGCAGGAGCTATTGACGAATGCCCCATGATGGCGCAGACACCGGACAACTTCCTGCAGCTTTCCCATTTCGGAATATTCCAGTTTCGGGCTTACCATTTCTGTGGCAAATTCTCCATCCGCACACGTTTTAAGACCTCTTACTTTTCTCTCCGTAATGATACTTCCATCACTGGAGAACTTCCATTCCTTTCCCTGTTGGTCGCGCACACACCACGAGTCATACGAAATCCGATGATAATAGTCCGTACCGAACATCTCTGCCACCACCTGTGCCGCACGCTGCCGGGTGATACCTGTCATCTCGATCTCCGTACCGAAATACTGATCCCGGAGGTCAATGGGCATAAACGGAATCCTCCAGCTTTAATTCTTCATCTACGGCTTTCAGGTTCCTGCCGATGGCTTCAACAACATTCACTGTCACGCCATTCCCTGCCTGCTTATAAAGCTGCCTGTCAGACATATCCACGGTCATCAAATCGATCTGGCTGTCATAATATCCCTGCAGCCGCAGACATTCCCTTGGAACCAGCCTGCGGATCCTTCCATGGTACACAACCCCATGCCGGTCTGTAGCCGTAATCGTGAACATCGGTTCCTCCGGCTCTTTCATCCTCCGGCCATTCTGCCTTTTCTTGAGGCGCTCCGGCGTCAGGATTGCTCTCGGTCCAGTCTCAACAAGGACACCGGAACTCTCCCCTTTATGCTTATGGATACTGGAATCCTGCTTTGTATTCAAACACCTAGCATTCTCCGTTACAAACGGCGGGGCAGACATATCCACAAAATGCACGGTTCCCTGCTGGCTCTCCGTTGTCAGCGTATGGGCGATCTCATGCCCGACTCGCCCTCTGCGCGTATTCAGGTTCGCATACCCAAGGTCAATGCTGTCACCGGGATATGCCATTTTGTATCCTTTTTTCGTGTTCTCCTTGATCGGGATCCCTACTTCATAAAGGCCGGTCTTACCGCCCATGCCCCCGGCCTGCGAGGTAAGCGTACAGCTTACTCCGGCAGGATCGTAGACTCTTTTCCCCTGGCTTCCTGCAAGGACTTGTATAAGAGCTGCTCCGTTTGGTACGGGGACAGGTAATATTTTTCCGGCACATCTGCCATCAAGATATCCGATAATATACACCCGTTTTCTTGACTGCGGGACTCCGAAATCCTTGCTGTTAAGCACCTTCCATTCGACATGGTACCCCAACTCAGAAAACGTGCTGAGGATGGCAAGAAACGTCCGCCCTTTGTCATGCGATAAGAGTCCGGGTACATTTTCAAGGAGAAAATACGCAGGTCGTTTGTCTGCAACCAATCGGGCAACTTCAAAGAACAGGGTTCCTCTGGCATCACTAAAACCTGCACGTTTTCCGGCGATGGAGAAAGCCTGGCAAGGAAATCCTGCACATAAAAGATCAAAGTCCGGCATGGCTCCTGTTTCAATATTTCTTGCGTCATCACAATACCACTCCCCTTCCGTATCGAACAGCCTTCGGTAGTTTCTGTCCGCATAGGGATCCATTTCGCAGTGTCCGACACATTCAAAGTCCCCGGCACGCCTCAGCCCTTCACGGAATCCACCGATTCCGCTGAATAAATCAAAAAATCGAATTGTTCCAGCTATCCTCCTCCTTTCTCAAAAAAAGCGGCATGGCATTCGCCACACCGTTTTCCTCTGTTTCTTTTCTGCTGTTTTCTATGTATCTATCCGTTATGCCCCTATCGCTTCTTCCGGTTCTTCATCCTCATCTATCGTCTCCGGTTCATTCATTTCTGCTCCGGCATTCTCCGTTTCCCCATCAGGCAGCACTTTTTTGGGTTCCTCGGTTGGCTCTGGTTCTTCAGATTCACCTTCTTCTCCGGTTCTTTCCGGTTCTTCCTCGGCTTCCTCTGGCTCTCCTTCAGCTTCTTCCGGTTCTTCATCGGTTTCTTCCGGCTCTCCCTCGGCTTCTTCTGATCCTTCCTCAGTTTCTTCCTCTTGGGATGCCAGGGCTTCTTTCTCCCTTCTCGCATTCTCCTGCTCTGCTTCTACTTCCTCGATTGCCTTTTCGATGATGCTTATAAGGAAATCCTTCTGTTTGCATCCTTTCCATGCGACTGCTGCTTTGAGCCTTCCGAATAATTCCTCTGTTACCTGTACTGCGATTGTTCTTGCTGCCATCTGTTCCACTCCTTTTTCCATAAAATGTTCTTCGATTACCTGTTGCAGAAATTCTTGTGTGCTAATTTCACGCTGCTCGATTTCCCCTCTCACCTTTGCATGCAGTTCAAGTGGGATCTTTCCGCATATGTTCTTCATTTCCATCTGCGTTATCTCCTTTCGTTTTGTTATACACACAATACTCCAAAGATACATGGAAAGCTATTCACAATACCCAACAAACATCGGCTTCCAGATCATTGCACAACCAACAATACATAGATGTATCTATACTTTCAAAACAGCACCACCTCCTTTGCTCTTTTCCCACTAAAATCTAACGGACTTTCAAAACCCATGGTATCTGCTTTACCGCTCATTCCCAGTTTTCTTCCATGCCGGAAAGAAAATCCAGCATTTGTGACGGAATCCCATCTTCCTGTTTCCCCATATTTTTTTCCGGAGATATCTGAACTCCCTTCAATTCTTCCCGGAACACCATCCGTATTTTTTCTATCAGGTTTTCACTATCCGCAGATTGCAGGATCGCCTGAACCAGAAAAGCATTTTTTTGTCCATTGGGAACACTCTGCAAAATCTCCCATGCCCGCTTATGCTCCGAATCATCCAGTGTCGGACGGAAGGAAAAAACGGGGCGGCTCACCTCGCGCACATCTGCCCCACAATCCGTTCATATCCGGCAGCGTTGGCTTTTACGTCTGTTAAGTAAAAAGCCCTGCAAAGCCTGTCCTGCGGTGTCACGTGGCGTCTTACGATGGTGGAACCGCCGCCCATGAAAACGGACGGGATTGCCCGAAGGTCAAAGCCTGCCTCCATAATGGCAGACAGGATCCTCTCCGTATAACTGCGTCCATTCTTCTGAATGATCTCTTTGGCTTTTGGATCCAGGCTGCAGCTATTTCCATTTAGGACACGCTCGATCTGGATATCTGTCACAGACAATCCGGTGCTTCTGCGTACCTGCTCCATCGTTTCATCGATACAGCGGATCACTCCAAGCTCAAGGCTGCGGCAGGCAGCCGCATTGGGAACAGCATTATCCAGCCGCATCAGGTCCACTGTCCAGCCGCCAATGTCCACCAAAAGGACAGACGGCTCATCCCGGACATATTCCGGATGGAGAGCAAGCGCAGAATAGCCCTGGGGGAACAGTTTCACATCCTCGATTGTCAGTTCATATGATTCATTTTCGTATCGGAAACAAAGCGGCTGCTCCTTTCGGAACAGATACTGCCTAAAAGCCGTCTTTTCCCTTCCAAAACCGGCAAGGGGCAGTCCGGCTGCGAGAATGATTTTTCCCTTCCGCTCTGCCCTGCGGTATTCAATCTCCTGTGCCAATGCCGCCATCGTCAGCAGATAATAATTATCATTGGCAGTCTTATCTTTCATCAGTGTCTGTCGGCCGGTACCACAGACATAATAATTTCCCGCATACTGCAGCACGTTCTGCATCGTGTATGGTTCATAATCATACCTGGACAATCCTGTTGGGAAACAGATATGCGGGGTTTTCATGGCATAATATCCATGGTCGATTCCTATAATCATAGGCTTCACATCCCTTCTATTGAACGATTAAAATAATGGGGGTTCGGATACCCCGGTGTGGAAAACCTGCCGGAAGAGGAAGTGCCTGCCGATGGCAGGGATTTTTTTCTTCCAGCTAGTTGTGGTCTTAAAAGAAACGGCAGGCAGAACCTTCCGATCCTGCCTGCCGTTATACGAAACTTTTCATAAGATAATTTAGAGCATGTTATCTAAAGTTTCTTGTCACTGCATACCTTCATACCCTTTGCTAACCGCACAAGGATATTCATATATCTCTGCCTTTCGTCTCCCTCGGCAAAGGCCGCCAGTTGCAGGTAATACATTTTTGCCTGATCCCTGGATTCCCATTTCCGACTTTTACCATTGCTGATCGTCCTGACTGTATCTTTTTCCATTGTGCTGCCTACCTTTCTATCAGAAATGTCAGGATATCCTCCATCGCATACTGATAAACCAGTTCGGCATATCGGCTCCAGTGGTCATTGATCGAGCAGGTAAGCAGGTCGATCTGATTTTTGATATCTTCCGGCAGATTCATGGCTTTTAAGATTCCTTCCTGTCGTAATGACTCTTTCCGTCTTTTCTGATATTCTTCATCTTCTTTCAAAAAATCCATTTCCGCTTCGCTGGTTCTCGCTTCTATCAGCATATCAGCCAGTTTTCTCTTTCTTGCCACATCCCCATCCGGATTGATTTCCCTCTGGATACTTTTTAACATGCGCCCATAAGAGAATACATGGGATTGTCCATAATAATAATGGTATTCTTTTTCCAGCCGCTCCATGTCATCCTGATTGGACAGATATTCTTTTAAAGCACAATGTTCTTTTTCGTTCAAAGTAACTGTCCCATCTCCATCCACCACTTTCCACAACATGGGATAATCCTCAATCAGTTTTTTCTGGCGTGCTTCTATCTCCTGATATTCCGGGTGGTTTTTTCGCAGATAAGTTGTAATCTGCTCACCCACTTTCATCTCCATGGCATCTATCCACAGTTCTTCTAATTGTGCATGCATTCCGAATCGCTCCCTTCTTATTCATTGTGTTCTATCAAGCCTTACACTATACCATTTTCGGCTAAGAAAGCTATTCACAGAATGCAACAAGATTTTCTTCCACAGATCGTGCAAACTACCTATTATCACTATCTGGACGGATCGTCTCGCTTTCGGGGCTTATCCTTATTTTTTTGTTTCGCCTTTTTAAGTTTCCGTACTTCAGCCGCTCCCTTTTCTATCATTGCTTTCAGCTCCGGCAGTGAAGTATTCCATAAGGAGGAATCTTTGCTGAAAAAGCGGATGCTATACTTTTTCATAATCATGTCACCTATTTCAGGATATACCGCAGCCACATCCGGCGGCTGCAATGGATACTCGATCAGCGGATGATATTTGATTTCCCCGGATATTTCTTCCAGCACCCTTTTTTCCATTTCCGGTGTGCAATCTACATAAGCGCTTCGCCCGGTCAGTTCCTGATAGGCATAATCTCCAACATAATTAAGTAATTCAAATTCACAGTCTCCATACTGTTCTACCCTTGTTAGGGAATCCGGATTCTCTAACGCCGCCATATAGATATCTTTCCCCTGTGCGATCAGCCATGCCCTGAAATCCATAAATCCGTCATCCGAACAGCCATACTCTTTTATAAAGATGGCTGCCGTCCAAAGCCCGTATTTATCAGCCAGATCCCGGTACCCGTGCATAATCGCATGAAATTGCAGGGATTGTTCCGGCGGCATACTAAGCAGTTCTTTTTTAATCCAGGAAATAGATGCGTCCATATCCTGTCCGCATTGATTTTTCGTTTCTTCAATGAGCTGCCAGAAAGTATCTTTGTTAATTTCAGTTATCCCACTGCCCATATCAAATCTCCCTTCGTAATAAACCATTCTCTTTTATTCGTCTGTAGCTAAATCCCATTATCTGTCCCTTCCTTTTTTCTTGTCTGCTTTTTTTGGCTCCCTGTCTGGACTCATATCTTCAAAAAAATACTCTGCCAGACGTTTCATGCTCTCAAAGGACATATCATCCGGCATGGAAATTGAAATCACCACGGCGTCCACATATTTCTTCCCATTTATTTCACGGTACAGTTCCTGGTAATCCCCCCAATAACCATCTCCACCTGTTCTAATATCTTCGTATCGCCCATCAACATCAATCAGGTAAAGACCATGTCTTGTAATGTAATTGCAGATGAAGGTATCCATTCTATTTGTATATGAATGCTGTAATCTGTTTAAACGCACTGAACGCTCATATAGTATCTGTACTTCCTGCAAAAAATCCAGTTCCAAAATCATTGCCTTCGATCCCTCCTTTTAGTTATAAACGCAACACTACCCTTTTTTCCAAAGGAAAGCTATTCACACAAACCACTAAGGATATTTTTCAGAATTGGGCAAAACCAACAATTACTCTAACGGGCTGATTGTTTCCTTTTTTGCTGCTGACGGATTATCTTTGTCTCGGTCTAGCCTTTTATCAACAGTTCCTTTACTTTTTATTATCCATATTATAATGGGTTCCCCTAATTTCATATACGAAACGGCAATATGAATACAAATTCCACAAGTTTGCCTTAACAGAAAAATCTTTGCGATATATAAACTTTGTCCAGAATGGTACTTGATGCCCTTCACACCATCTATAGATATCTTTCATTACCATTCGTTCCCCACTTCTTATGCGTTCAATAAGAATATCTTTCTTGTATTCATCTAAACCAACTCTAAATATTAAGTAGAATAAGACGTTATAGTACCCAACTAGGATAACCTCTCTGCTATCCTCTTTTTCCTCATACGTCATGCACACTTTCCACCTTTCCTTGTATTTATCGTACTATTTATCCACATATTCTTACGCCATACACCTTATACCCACCCCATAATAGGGGGTGAATATTCCTACCAGGATCAGAATGATTTCAACAACACCGACTGCCTCTTCTTCTCTTGCAAACGCTTTAACTGTATCCACAAAATCTCTCATGTACATACCTCCCGATACTGTTTCCTGTCAATAACTGCTATTTTTGGATATTTCCATAGGTTTTTATAGCACCTTCTGAATAGTTACTTACTGTCCATAAAATGAAAGAAATGCCGGAATCATAATGATCGCCATAACTACGATAAGCATCATGATCATTGGTATCAAAAGTTTCGTAGCTGCCGCTTCTCCCAGAACCCTTGCCTTTCTTTTTCGTTCATCCCACGCTTCCATTGCCTCCTGCTCCAGAAGATCTGCCATATGTCTGCTTCCTTTTTGAAGATTCTGGATCAGGATCGTTGAAAAAGTCTTATATTTCATCTGACCGCACCGTTCGCCAAAACGACGATAAGCCTCCAGTTCTGCCACGCCACTGTCCATCTCCCGACAGGCCAGTACTATCATTTCATATGCAAAATGTCCTTTTACTGGTTTTGACCTCATATAATCCGATGCCATCTTCTGAAATGCCCGCCTTGCCGTCATACCTGCCTGGATAAGAAGTGTAAATTTCAGGATCAGAGGCGGATAATCCATCAGAAGCTGCTCCGCACGCTTCGCTGATGCCTCCTGCTCTTCTCTCGTTTTTTTGAGCATAAGTACAAAAGCTGCAAACAAACTTAAGGCTGCGATCAGTGTTCCTGTGGTATCACCCGGTTTCTGCCATTCCAGTTTCTGTCCCTTCCAGTCTTTTGGAAGGTAATAATAATCAGGATCCTTTTTGATTTCATTGTACTTCTCAATCGCTTCTCTTAGTTCTTTCTTTCTGGATTCTTCCGGACTCTCTTCTTTCTCTGTCTTTTCTGCTGCCTGTCCTTCTTCACTTTCTTTCTCCGGGATCTGCACATCAATCTTTTCTGCATCCTGTCCGTCTACAGAAACCTCAAATTCTTCTGTATATGCACCGGTCGTTTCTTTTTCAAGGCGATACCCATCTGTATAAATTTCTCTTACACCGCTGGTCATCGTCAGAGCCATTCCAAGACAGTTTCCACAGACTGCCACGATCAGAAATAACCGGATACTTTCCCTGTCTGCAAATCCATCCAGGCGGAGCCATCCTGCTTTCCAGGCGATGCCGATTCCGGCAGTGGCCATAAATATTACAACATGTACCCACATATCACACCTCTATATCTACAATTCTTCTTCCGAGCCAGTAAGAAAAGCTGTATATCCCAAGACATATCGTCATAGCACAGATACCAAAGGGATTTCCATACAGCACTCCCAGAAATCCCGGAGAGGTCAGTTTCAAATAAATAATGATTCCCACCGGCATCAGACTCATAACCATCTGTTCTGCTTTTTTTGCTGCCAGAGTCGTCTCGATCTCTTTCTTGACATCAATCTTATCCCCCAGCATTCTCGCAGATGTCTGGATGATTTTTGACATATCACCTCCGGTCCGCTTCGCTGTGTAAAAGACTGTCGCAAAATTCTCCATATCTTCAATTCCACAGCGCTCACCAAGACTGCGAAACAGTTCTTCTACCGGAACACTGACCTTAAGCTGGCTTTCCATATATCGGAATTCTTTTACTATATCTGCATCCTTCGGATACATGCGCTCCAGATCTCTGGCACACGCTGAGACTGCATTTTCTACGGAATAACCCGCCTGTACTGCCACACTCAACGCATTCAGTGCATCCTTAAACTGATAATTCAGATTTTTCCTCCGTTCCCGGATAAGCTGCTTCTTCCGTACCTTTAAAAATATGACAGACACCGGTATTGCCAGTATCATCAGCCATTTATTTTGATAAAAAAGATAATCCAGTGCTCCACAGAGCAGAATGCTCTGTATCAGATATTTCACGATCTCCTTTCCGGTAAAATGATATTCTCTGTAATCCTGCTTCATAATTCCACTCCTGCCCGGACCAGTTTTTCTCTGTTCAGAAGTTGTGCTGTCTGTACAAGCCCCTTTCCCTCCTGCCATCTGTAAAGTGTCCTGGTCTTTATTTCATGATTTTCGAATCCGCAAACCTCTGTTATCTCCAGTACTTTACGACTCTTATCTCTCATACGTCCAAGATGGACCAGAATATCCACTCCGGAGGCGATCTGTCTTCGAATTGCTTCCAGCGGAAGATCTACTCCCATCAGAGTCATTGTTTCCAGACGTGAAAGCATATCTTCTGCCGAATTTGCATGTGCCGTACTTAAGCTTCCTTCATGCCCGGTGTTTAATGCCTTTATATGGACTCCCTATGTTCCCATCATGCAGAAAT